>ENA-USUG01005920-USUG01005920.1-human-gut-metagenome-genome-assembly--contig:-NODE-5920-length-13365-cov-18.597231_pt1 | contig 13365 bp, 8 predicted proteins | sample MGYA00250059_ERZ773394 | MGnify/ENA primary metagenome ERZ773394 (study PRJEB29103, sample SAMN06111957) | human gut metagenome | biome: human gut; feature: ankylosing spondylitis patient; material... | reverse complement strand
ACCTCTGCCAATGTATATACCTTGTTTTCACTCTGGTTCTTCATAATACTTTAACTCCATTCGATTTTTTACTTTTGTCGCTCAGCGAAAAATCATACCGCTTGCGCGCTCCTCTAACTCGCACACGGTAAGCACCTGCCCTCTCACGTAAAAACGTACATCAAATCCGGCAAAATCAACACCGTAACGACGCGTCTCATCACGCTGGTAGGCTGGGCGTGGATCCTGCTTTAATACATAGATCACTGCCTCCCTCTTCTCCTCTGGAAAATGTGCCAGAAGGTGAGCTGGGAATGAAACTTCAAGCTCATAATCCTTCACCGCATCTGAAAATCCACCCTTTGCATCCGGGTGGCTGTCCGTAAACGGGATATACGGCTTGATATCGTAGATTGGTGTCTGATCCATCAGATCGACACCTGCTACATAGAGCATCGGGCCATTCTTCTCATCGATGACAACTCGCTCTAATTTTACACAGGAAAGACCAATATCGTTTGGACGAAACGGAGATCTCGTCGCAAAGACACCCATTCTCTTATTGCCGCCAAGTCTCGGCGGCTTTACGGTAGCCGACCAACCCTGCCTGTGATTCTCACTAAATGACCACAAAAGCCAGATGTAGCTGTACCCGTCCAATCCGTACACACCTTGAGGATTGCGGTACTTCGGCTCAAATGTAATGACTCCCTTTAAAGACTCTACGAGTCCGCTCTGTCTGGGTATTCCGAATTTCGTTGGAAAATCGGTCTGTATCTTTGCAATAATCTCCATCTACTTTATTCCTCACTGATAACCACGAATTGCTCCATAATGATACAACTCTGGTATTCTATCAATTATCCTGCAATTTTATCTCTACCAAAAATAAGCTGCCGCAGAAAACGGCAGCTTACTTTATTATATGGCGAAAGTATGGTTTTTGTCAATCGGTTTCGCTAGTTAAATACTCTCCAGTTATACAAAAGAAACAAGCCCAGAATTCCTCCAAACATATAGATTACAGGTTCGCTTTTCTTCATTTCCACACACTTTGTTCCCGCATTACGAAATATAAGCGAAAATACCTTCCAACAGCAGTATCCAACCAAAGTTCCCAGTGTATTCATCATTAAATCATCAATGTCTGTTGTCCTTATATTGAATAGCTGACAGATTTCTATCGCCAACGACATCAAAAATCCCATCAAAACTACTTTTTTTGCATTTCTGAAATTTTTCCAGATAAGCGGCAGTAAAAATCCGAGCGGCATAAACATAATAATATTTAAGATATATGTCATTGCACCTTCGGAAGAAAATGGAATCAAATTAATACTGTTATCCAGCTTGCCATAAGTAATCAGATCCCAAATTGTTCCAATTCCTGCGGCTTCCTGCACTGCAAGATACCCATAAAACATATAAATATAAATCCAGATAATATGTCGTGTCTTGTACGCTTTATCTGCTATCATTCCTTTATTCCAAATCAGCCATACCGTTCCCGGCAATAAAAAACAAACCAGTGAATATATATAATATTGCATTCTCATTTCCTCCTGTTTCATGTTTGCTTTTTATTATATTGTTTTACTAATTAAGATTCAATGCGGTAACGGATTAAGATTTCATTAAGAACAATTAAAAAGACTCCTTATGCATGAATACCGCGGTTCTCGTCACCTTTCTCATTGGTTCCGAACTCGTAATCGTTGCCTGGAAGAATTGCATTCATCACAATACCTGCGATTGCTGCAATTGCAAGACCAGTCAGCGTAATGGAAGCTCCACCGATTGTAAAGGTAAGTCCACTTGAAAAGCCCAGTCCACTTACTAAAATCACAGCTGCGATAATCAAATTTCTTGACTTTGTAAGGTCTACTTTATTTTCAACAACATTTCTGACACCTATTGCGGAAATCATACCATACAGCATAAATGAAACTCCACCGATAATCGCAGACGGGATAGATGCAATAATCTCTGATACCTTCGGGATAAAGCTTAAGATTACTGCAAAAATAGCTGCAATACGGATAACGCGCGGATCATATACCTTGGAAAGTTCAAGTACACCAGTATTTTCTCCGTATGTTGTGTTAGCCGGACCTCCAACAAGTGCAGACAGCGACGTTGCAAGACCATCACCTACAAGAGTGCGGTGCAGACCCGGATCTTCGATAAAGTTTTCTCCAACAGTTGCAGAAATAGCAGACATATCTCCTATATGCTCCATCATTGATGCAATTGCAATCGGTGCCATTACAAGAATAGCAGTCAGGTCAAATTTGCATAACTGAAATGGCGGCAGACCTACCCATGAAGCCTTAGATACCTCAGTGAAGGTTAAAATAGCAGATCCGTCTGGATTTTTTACGCCAAGTGCATTTAAAATCAGCGCAAATACATAGGAACCTACAACGCCGAGAAGAATCGGAATGATCTTAATCATTCCCTTACCCCAGATGTTTGCAATAATAATAATTGCAAGTGCAACAATTGCTAAAAGCCAGTTCTGTGATGCGTTAGTAACAGCACTTCCTGCCAGTGAAAGACCAATTAAAATGATCATTGGTCCTGTAACAACAGGAGGCAAAAATCTCATTACTTTTCTTACACCGACGATCTTTACGATCAGTGCAAGAATTAAATATAAAAGTCCTGCAACAACAATTCCTCCACACGCATACGGAAGCTTCTCGCCCATTGTCATGTCAGCAAAAATGCCTGTATCAAGCGCTGCAACAGCTGAAAATCCACCTAAAAATGCAAATGACGAACCTAAAAATGCAGGGACCTTCATTTTGGAGCACAGATGGAAAAATAATGTTCCAAGACCTGCACAGATCAGCGTTACCTGAACTGAAAGTCCCTCTCCCTCAAAATAAACATTTGTTAGGATCGGAACAAGAATCGTTGCTCCAAACATTGCAAACATGTGCTGTATTCCAAGCAGCAGCATTTTCGGGATTCCGAGCGTTCTGGCGTCCCGAATTCCCTTGGTTCCTTGTGATTGTTCACTCATACCAAGCACCTTCCCTTCTTTTTTCGCCATCGAATTTTTCGACAGCCTATTTATGTTACAGTCTGCAAGATATCTACAGACGGTACATCTTACCCCTTCAGAGACTCCTCGAATGCATCGAGCTCGGCACTAGCCTGCTCCCATACTTCCATCAGTCCATTGAGCTCCTCTTCTTTAGCGTCGACCTTCTTTTGTGCCTCCTGCAGCTTACTGTAGCTTGCTGCAATTGCAGGATCATTTAATTCGTCCTGCAGCTTTGAAAGTACCTCCTCACAAGCTTCAACTGCTGCCTCGGCCTTTTTGACCTTTGCAGATAAACGTGAGCGCTCCTTTCCTGGATTAGCATAAAGAGTCTTTGGTGACGCAGATGCAGCTGTCTTATTTTTCTCCTGCTCTATAGCAAGCTTTGCTGCCGGAGAAACAGCTGCATATTTACCAAAGCTTACCTGATCGTCCTTGTCGGCTGTCGCCTCCTCATACTGCTCATAGCCAAACGGATAATATGTCGTTACACCGCCATCAAAGCTTAAAATCTTGTCGGCTACCTGACGAACAAAATAACGGTCATGGGATACGAATACAAGTGTTCCCTGATAGCCCTTTAGCATCTGCTCTAGTGCTTCTTTTCCGACAATATCCATATGGTTTGTCGGCTCATCGAGGATCAAAAGATTTGGTTTTTTCTTTAAGATCTTACAAAGTGCCAGTCTCACGCGCTCTCCTCCGGAAAGCATGCTGACCTGCTTAAACACATCATCACCAGTAAAAAGGAATGCACCAAGAGCATTTCTCACCTCTGTCTGCGTCAGGTTCGGATATTCTGCCCAGTAGTCATCCATGACAGTAGCATCACTAGTATAATGTGCCATCTGCTGATCGAAATATCCAATCTGCACGCGAATGCCATACTGATACTCGCCGCCAAGAGGCTGAATCATCCCCATCATTGTCTTTAAAAACGTAGATTTACCAAGGCCATTTCCTCCAACAATACCAAGCTTTTGACCTCTCTCAAGTGTAAGATTCACCTCTGAAAGAACACGGTCATATCCAATCTGAAGATTTCTGGCAGTAAATACTTCCTTTCCTGTCTCAACCTCAGGCTGGAAATTAGCATGAAATGCCTTTAGATCATAGCGCTGCGGCGGTGCAATCTTTTCCATATGCTCAATCTGTTTTAGCTTTGAGCGCGTCATTGCAACCTTTGTAGGCTTATTTTTAAATTTTTCTACAATCTCCATCAGACGCGCAATTTCCTTTTGCTGTGCCTGATAATCCTTTTCCTGCTTATCCCAGGCTGCTTTTTTCTGCTCCACAAAGGAGGTATAATTTCCACTGTATCGATGTGTGATTCCATACTCAATCTCATATACTGTATCGACAATACGATCCAAAAATAATCTATCATGAGATACGATAACAACAGCCCTATTATACGCCTTTAAATAATTCTCAAGCCATTCAATTGTCTCGATATCAAGGTGGTTAGTCGGCTCATCCAAAAGAAGAATATCCGGCTTTGAAAGAAGCATCTTGATAAATCCAAGCTTTGTCTGCTGTCCACCTGAAAATTCTCTAAGCGGCTTTTTCTTGTCAGCTTCAGTAAAACCAAATTTGCGAAGCATTGTCTCATACTCTTTTTCATAGTAATAGCCGCCCATATCAGTAAACTGCTCCTGCATCTGGGTATAGATTCTGATATTTAACTCAGATGGATCTGATTCCATGATCTGGCGCTGTGCTTCTAGCTCACGCTGCTTTTCGCGGTACGGCTCAAACACCTTTCGCACCTCAGTCTCCATAGAAATTGTCTCATCTGCAAACGCGATCTGCTTTAAATAACCGATCACCGGATTTCCGCTCTTTGCGATATAAATATCCTCATCGCTGTCTCGCTTCTCAAGTGCAACCTCACCCTCAATCAGCTTTAAAAGAGTTGTCTTTCCGCAGCCGTTTCTTCCAACGACGGCAATTTTCTGTCCGGCGTTGATTTCAAAATTAATATTCGTTAAGATGGTGTTCGCCCCGTAGGAGACGGCACCATGATTAATCATGTATAACATTGCAAAACCTTTCCTGCACAACGTCTGTTTTTATTATTGGCGGATTCTAAGAATGGTCAATGAATATGGCTCAAACGTGCGCGTAAATGTGCCGTCTGGAATAGTTTCCTCGCTCACAGCCGGAACGACACATTTTTTATTTTCCATTGTATTTTCATAAGACAATGCTGCAGCCATCTTCTCTACAAGCACGTTATGTGTACCATTTACACCATCAAGTGCAAGCTGCGCTGTCTGTGAATTTCCAGTAATGTTTACCGCCTTTACAATCACATCACCAGTTGCCTCATCAAGCGCTGCAGATACATACAGTTGCTTTGGCACAGGAATCTTATCAATTGTATCAAGGTATTCCTCGCCATCCACATATATCTTCATCGTGCGATCCTTTACAACAAGCATCAGCTCATACTCATGATCCTTCTCTGCCGAGAACATTGCCTCACTTAAGCATGCTCCCCTGCCGTTTTTAAAATGCTCCATGCTTATATCCAGATTCTGCCAGCCGCCAAGCGTCCAGAGCATATGATCAGATTCTTCTCCAAGATAAACAAGAAATCCCTTTTTGCCCTCTGTCTCTTTTGCCTTCATGGTAAGCGTATAATTTGTCCAATCCTTTGGAATTACACCAACCTCGACTGCATTTTCATAAGAAACAGCACGATTTTCACTCTCAGTTCCGCATACACAATCTGTAAAACGATGCAGCTTTCCTGTATCATGATTTTTCACTGTCACCTCAAAAAACACACCCTGTCCCTCGTTGACTAACAAACGAATTGGACCGCTGATAGTCTTTGCGCTTTCACGGATTTTTTGTTCTGCCAAAAGGCGCGCTGTCTGCTCAAGTTCTGGCTCTGTAACAGTAAAATCTAAGCGATGAGTTCCCTGATGGCGCATAAACATACTCTGAACATAATAATTAACAGAGCCATACACCTGATGATTATCAAACCAGATCATATCAGGACGCCAATTTACATAGTCCACATTTGCAAACATCGGAGCATAGCATGCCAGTCCAACTGCATGCACATTTTTCTCAAGTCCTGTCATAAAAGCAGCCTCAGCAAGACCATTCTCCCACTGATTGCCCCATGATGCATACTCGCCCAAAAATACCTTGGGATCAGATGATAGGAAATTATCATAGCGATCTACATTTGCTATCATCCAGTCGGTATTCATATAGTAATGCTCATCGATCAGATCACAGCCGCATTCTCTTGCACTTGCCCATCCGCGCTCATACTCACCGCCTGCGGCAAATGGACTTGCTGAACCAATCAGCTTAATATCAGGATATTTTTCACGGATTGCCTTATGAAAATATGGATAGCGCTCGGTAAAGCCCTCGCCAACCTCCTCATTTCCAATTGCCAGATAATGTAATCCAAATGGCTTTGGATGACCCATATCGGCACGCTTCTTTCCCCAAACAGTTGTCTCATCGCCATTTGCAAACTCAATAAGATCAAGTGCATCGTCAATCCAAGGACCAAGTTCATCAAGTGGAACCTTTCTTTGATGATGCGGATCGTATGCTGCCGGAAGTACTGGAAGCGGCTCTGCACCTATATCCTCTGCCAGCTGGAAATATTCATAATAGCCAAGACCAAGTGTCTGATTATATCCCCAGTTATTTCGTCTCGCTGGGCGCTCCTCCACTGGTCCAATCGTATTTTTCCAGCGATACATCGAATCTCTTGCATTCTCATCAAGCTGTCCGTCATGCACAAGACAGCCTCCCGGAAAACGTATGAACTTCGGATGCATTGCTTCGAGCATCTCGCATAAATCTTTTCTAAGACCATTTGGGCGGTTCTTATATGTGTGCGCTGGAAATAGTGATACAAAATCCACTTCCACACTGCCCGGTGTCATGCAGACAAGCGCCAGATTTGCATCTGTGCAGCTTGTGCCTTCTGCAATTTTAAGATCTGCCGTATACTTTTTCCAATCAGAAGCATCTGCTGTAAGCTCACATGATGCATAGATTTGTCCTTCTTTTCCAATCAGACAGGCCTTAACTGTCACTGGCTCGTCTATTTTTCTTAAATAGCAGGAAAAATGATATGTTTCCCCACCTTCAAGTGCAATTCCACTGTTAAAGCCAAGGTTTTTTACACCTGCTGCTGCCGAATTTGCCGTTATACGAAGATAGTGTGGGTTCTTCTTAGTATAAGGACTATCTGTCAGAATGGTAAGTGAAACATCAGCTGCGTCTGTCTGTCCATTTTTTTCATCTAACTGACAAGGCATCCACGCATACAGTGCATGATACTTTTTATTGTCAATCGGATCAAATTCAAATGCACGGTTCTGGACCAGCTCTGCATAAAGTCCGCCATCTGCCGCATGATTAATGTCTTCAAAAAAAATGCCGAAAAGATCGCCTGTTGCTTCTCTTTTTTCCTTTGTGTTAATCTGAAATGTCTGCATGGCTCACTATTTCCTTTCCTTATAATAGACTTAATAAACCATACCACATTCTCACGAAAGCATCAACATTTTTAATTAAATTTGTGCAAAAAAGGCAGTTTCAGGAAATATTCCCAAAACTGCCTTTTTCATTATTTTTTATCTGTAGTAATCAAAAATTAGTTTGCTGCGCTTGCGCTCTCAGCCTCAGAAGATGCCTCCTCAGATGCTGCCTCGCTGGAAGCTGCCTCAGACTTAGCCTCGGTCTTAGCCTCAGTTGCCTTCTCGGTAGCCTTTTCAGTTGCCTTCTCGGTAGCCTTCTCAGTCTTAGCTTCGGTCTTAGCCTCAGTCTGTACCTCTGCCTTTGTGCTAGCTGCGGTAGTAGTCTTCTTATCAGCGCTTCCGCATCCAGTCATCATTGCTGCTGCCATAGCGATTACTGCGATAGATGTAATAAACTTTCTCATGATTTTTGTTCCTCCTATTTATAACTATTAAATATGCTTAACAGTTAATGTCATTTGCTGCAAAAGTGATCTCCTCTTACCACTTCTGCTGACAATTGCTATACTAGTCCTTTTTTTTAATAGTGTCAATAGGTAATGTAAATTTTTTGAGAAATTTAAGTAAACCTTAAAGATTTAATGCCATTATTGTCCAGACATTGTTGGCTGGTTAGCCTGTTGTGCAAGTGAATCGAGTGTAATTTCCTCTTGTGTCTGCGCATCAGTCAGCTTCATTGCCTGAGTTTCTTTATCTACACTTACAGTAAAGGTACGAACCTGGTCAATATTTGCCTCATCCATTCCATTCCACTCCATCGTAAAGGTACCATCATCCTCACCCGGCTTGCAGCTGTAGCGAAAATGAGTCTCAAGTCCTGCATCTGGTGATACAAGTGACTGAACAGTTAAGATTCTGCTGTAGTTATCAAACTGATATGAAGCACTTTCTGTTGTCCAGATATCTGTGATTGATTCTGAAAGCTCACGCTCCTCTACGCTCTCATATACATTTATATAGCGTCCATCTGTAATCTTTTCACTAGATCGAACCTGCGCTGCAATTCCATAGTCATTATCAGATTCACTAAGAAGTACAGTCACAGCGCCGTCCATCATGCCTGTTGGAGCATCATAGGAATCAAAGAAGGAATAGCCGCTTCCGTTTTGTCCCTTTGGAAGATAGCCCTTTGTAAGTGTTTCTGCAAATGAAACTTCATTAATGTAATACCATCCATCTGCATAATAAACATCCTCAACGCCTGTATTAGCCGGGCAGTAATCCTGCATCCAAAGACCTGTAAGATTCAAGATAGCTCTTCTTGTGCTAAGCTCAGGTATACGAATCCATCCTTCTTTAGCCTGTTCTGACACAATGCCAAGCATGCTGGCTGCCTCACCGCCTGCCTTTGCACTAACTCCAAGACGTCCAATGATGCCAGAATACAGAGTGTTGTTTGCCTCTGATGCATTAAAATCTGGAACAAGCTTACAGATCATCTGTAAAAACACTGCCTTTTGCTCATCATTTACAGCACCGCCTGTAAATGTAAGTGCTCCAAGGCCGCTGCCCCAATCAGATACCCATCCAGAAGCCAGCTTACTCATATATGTTGTACGGCTAAATGCACACACAATTGATGGTGATGATCCATCTGCAAATGCCTGACTTCCCATTTTTCTAATATCTGCCGGGATAGTAAGTGATGTAAGACGCATACAGCCTGCAAATGCACGACTTCCTATTGTACGAAGTGCTGGTGGAAGCACAAGACCCTCGCCAACGCCGCTTCCCTCAAATGCATTGTCGCAGATCGTAAGAAGTGACTGTGCAAAATCAACTGTCTGAAGTGATACGTCATTTTGGAATGCAGCCGCTCCAATGTAACGAATACCCTCTGGGATTGATACATTCTTCAACTCTGTACAGTTGCGGAAGGTACGCTCTCTTATAGCCTGAATCGCCGCCGGCACCTGCGCATAGACTAACTTTGTACAATCAGCAAATGCTCCTGCTCCAAGATAAGTTACGCTCTGCGGTAAGTTAGCAGTTACAATACCAGAGCCTGTAAAGCTCTCTGCTCCAACTGCTGTCAGCGTCTGCGGAAATGTAAATGAAGAAAGTGCAGATGTTTCTGCAAATGCACGGCTTCCAATTGACGTAAGCGCACTCGAAGCCTGTACTGTTGTGAGTGAACTGCAGTTTTCAAATAAACCAGAACTAATTCTTGTAATTGCCTCCGGCAATGTCGCAGATGTAAGGCTTGTACAGCCAGAAAATGCACTTGCACCAAGATATGTTACGTTCTGCGGAACCAAAATTGAAGTAAGTGCGCTGCAATTTTGGAATGCGCCGCCCTCAATAAATGTCATGCTCTTTGGAAGTGTAATCTGTTTTAATGCAGTACAATTTTGGAATGCACCATAGCGAATCGTCGTAAGTGTTGATGGCAACTGTACTGTCTGAACTGGTGTATTGGCAAATGCAAGTGTACAGATCGTTGTTATATCTTCTTTAACAATTACATTTGTATTAGGAATAACCTGTGTTGCCACACCTGATTTTGCCATCTCGGCTGCATCCTTGTCACTTAAAGATCCAGTCGGCTGCTCTGACTGCACGATAATCTCAGCCGGCACACGGTACAGCAAATCATTGATGTAAATCATCTCATGCTTTCGATCTTCATACCATTTTGTTCCGTCAAATGCGTTTGCCACAATATCTCGCACACTCTTTGGAATCTCAATCTGACTTAAAGCACTGCAATTTTTAAATGCATTCGATCCAATATAACTTACACCATCCGGCACAACTATAGCTGCCAGATTAACACGATTAATAAAAGCTTCCTCAGCAATAACAGTTGTTCCCTGCCTGATAGAAACAGTTACCGCATCGCTCTGACAGCGATAGAGGATACTGTTAATATATACAAGCTCTCCAGTCAGTGTTGAATCATATGGTGTGCCCTCAAACAAATTGGCACCTACCTGCGTAACGCTTGTCGGAATCTTTACGCGAACAAGAGCGCTGCATCCTGCAAATGCTTCTCTTCCTATATAAGTAACGCCCTCTGGAATCACCACGTCAGTAATCATGGTCTGTCCGCGAAATGCACCTGCTGCTATGGAAGTAACTTTTGCACCGCCATAAGTTTCTGGAATCTCAACAACACTTCTTGAACCGTCAAATCCTGTAATGCTGACAGTCTGTCCATCCTCGCTAAAGCTGAATGTCAGTCCCTTTGTATCTTCATTAGGTGCCTGCTCAGACCACTCTGGTTCTTCCGTTGTCGTCTCCTCTGGTGTAGTTTCTTCTGTAGTTTCCTCGGTAGTTTCCTTTGTACTCTCTTCCTCACTAGTTTTTTCCTCGGTGCTAGCCTCTGCACTACTTTGTGGTGTGCTTTCCTGCGTAGAAGATTCTTCCTGTGATGATGTCGGTGTTATACTTTCACTAGGTGTCTGGGAGGACGTTTCCGGTACACTTTCTGATGAGCTTTCAGTTGGTACCTGCAAGGACGTCTCTGGAACACTCTCTGTCGGTGCTTCTATAGTAGTCTCTGGTATAGTCGCTAAAGCCTCTGATGTCGGACTCTCCAATATAGTCTGCTCTTCTATTGTCTGTGTCTGCGTTTCCTGTTTAATAATTTCAGTATTTTCCTCTGCAAATGAATACTGCGGTATGTAAGAAACGGTCATCGCAGCAGCCATCGTCCATACGGACGCTTTCTTCTTCCATGATCTTTTCATAGTGCTCCCTTCCTTTCTCTTAAACAAAAAGAGCCGGTTTTTAACCGGCTCCCATAAATACTCCGGTAATAACTCTTTTCTAAGTTTATATTACCAGATATTATGTCAAATAAGTACTTTCAATGTCCTTACATCTCTTAAGAATCTCTTACGATGCCTTATCAAACTGGCTGTTGTACAGATCAGCGTAAAAGCCCTTCTTTGCCAAAAGCTCTTCGTGCGTTCCGCTTTCAATTACATCTCCATCCTTTAACACAAGGATAAGATCGGCATTTTTGATTGTGGAAAGACGATGTGCAATAACAAAAGAAGTACGATTCTTCATCAGCTCGTCCATTGCATTTTGTATTTGAAGTTCTGTTCTTGTATCGACAGAGCTTGTTGCCTCATCTAGAATTAGCATAGGCTTATCAGCAATCATTGCACGGGCAATTGTTAACTGCTGCTTCTGACCTTGTGACAGATTAACCTGATCGTTAAGCACTGTATCATAGCCATGCTGCAGCGTTCTTACAAAATGGTCAAGACCAACGGCGCGGCATGCCTCCTTCATACGCTCATCAGAGACATTTGGCGTACAATATACAAGATTTTCTCTAACGGTACCCTCAAACAGCCATGTATCCTGAAGAACCATACAAAACTGAGAATGCACCATTTCACGTTTTACTTGATTAGTCGGAATGCCATCAATGCAGATTTTTCCGCCCTGAATTTCATAAAAACGCATAAGCAGATTGACAAGTGTTGTCTTTCCTGCTCCCGTCGGACCGACAATGGCAATTTTTTGTCCTGCCTTTGCCTTTGCAGAAAAATCATGAATAATCACGCGATCTTCATCATAGCCAAACTTTACATGCTCAAATGATACGTCACCCTTTACATCGTCAAGCGTCTTTGTCTTATTGCTCTCGTCATCCATCTCCTTTGCCTCAAGAAACTCAAAGACACGCTCACCTGCTGCTGCCGCTGACTGTAAAGACTGTGCCGCCTGTGCGATCTGAGATAATGGCTGTGTAAAATAGCGCACATACATCATAAATGCAACGATTACTTCAAAGCCAATAGTTCCCTTCATAGTCAGCACTGCACCTGCCACACAGACTGCCACATAGCCTAAGTTTCCGATAAATGTCATAATAGGCGGCATGAGTCCGGCAAGGCACTGTGCACGAAATGCACTTTCTCTTAAATTATTGTTCATGCGCTCAAATTCAGCTGCTGCCTGCGCTTCTCCATTATATGCCTTTACAACTGTATGACCTGTGTAAATTTCCTCAATGTGACCGTTGATCTCACCAAGACAGCGCTGCTGGCGCACGAAATATTTACTGGAATGCTTTGCAATAACTGTCATAAGAACAAAGCCAATCAATGTTGCCACGATTGCAGTAATTGTCATGATCACATCTGTTTTAAACATCATAAAAAGTGAACCGACAAAAAGCGTAACTGCGGAGACAAGATTTCCTATGCTTTGGTTCATAGACTGTGATATCGTATCAACATCATTTGTGACACGTGAGAGGATATCACCTGTCGTAGAGCGGCTGTAATAGCTCATCGGCAGACGGTTAATTTTTCCTGAAATATCACCTCTAAGCTTTTTTGAAATATTTTGTGTCACTGTTGCCATAATCCACTGCTGACCAAATGACAGCAAAGCACCACACACATAAAATGCAATTAATGTAAATCCAATCTTAGAAACTGCGTCCATATCAACGCCTGTTACAAGACCTTTTCCAATTTCCTTTGTCATCTCTGACAACTTATCTGGTCCAAGAAGCGTCAAAACCGTGCCTCCTGCCGCACAGATAAGTGCAATGATCACAACTGGAAGATAGCTTTTGCAATACAAAATCAGCTTTGACCATGTTCCCTTAAAATCAGATGCTTTCTCAGCAGGACCTCTTCCCATGCCAGGTCCACGCATACCACCTCTTCTGCCCGGGCGGTTCTGTCCAGGGGTATATTCTTTATTTTCCATTATGCAAGCTCCTCCTTTGACAGCTGTGAATATGCGATCTGACGGTATACCTCGCAAGTTTCCATCAGCTCATTGTGCTTGCCCATTCCGGCAATCTTTCCATCATCAAGCACAATAATCTTGTCCGCA
>ENA-USUG01005918-USUG01005918.1-human-gut-metagenome-genome-assembly--contig:-NODE-5918-length-13370-cov-4.235538_pt1 | contig 13370 bp, 11 predicted proteins | sample MGYA00250059_ERZ773394 | MGnify/ENA primary metagenome ERZ773394 (study PRJEB29103, sample SAMN06111957) | human gut metagenome | biome: human gut; feature: ankylosing spondylitis patient; material... | reverse complement strand
TTTTTTTCAAGCAGAAGACGGCATACGAGATAAGCTAGTGACTGGAGTTCAGACGTGTGCTCTTCCGATCTATATGCTCCCCTGTAATATCCTGTATTGGCAACGAACTTAACCCCTTTTCTCCATAAATCAGTGCCGCTAATCCTTGCTCTGTTCCATACTCTATCTTGCATTTGTTTTCAATAAACGTTGCTGATCTTCCATAATATTCCCTGTTTGTAACTCCCTCCAAAATTGGTATTTCTGTCATATATTTTGAATATTTATCTGCTGCGATGAGCTTTGCAGTAAAATTATCAAAATCCGGTGTAATGACAATCAATCCATTTGTGGAAGATTTCACATCTTCATAGGAAAGTTCCAAAACTTTTTTATGTGAAACTCGTTGTCCAAGCTGATATTCTGACAAATAAATAGATAACGTTTTAAATGTATCCCTTGAATTGTATCGAAACATCTTAGTTCCATCCATTCCAGACAACAATTCAGCCGTTTTCATTTCTATACTGTCTGAGTCTATCGCTTCAATATAGTTTTGTGGTTGTCGCAATTGATTACATACAATGCTTCCAAAAGCAATCATAAATATCCCTATTGCAACAAGAAGCACTATAATGATTTTCTTTAAGTATCGTTGTTTTCGACCACTGTCCTTTGTTATCTGTATCAATGTATCTTCTGATTTTTTTTCAATATTATCTATTTCAATATCTTCACCAGCCAAGAACTCATTAAGACTAATACCTAATATTCCGCATAATTCTAAGTATACTGATACATCCGGCAAACAGATTCCACGTTCCCATTTAGAAACAGACTTATCACTCTTTCCCAGTTTTTCTGCAAGCTGCCTCTGAGTCAAGCCAAGACTTTTTCGTTTTTCTGCAATATAGCGTCCAATTTTCACAAGGTTCATAACTATTCCCCCTTTCAGGATTATAGTATCTATTTTGCCCGCAAAAGTACACCACTTAGTGGTAGAATCCTGTTGTATTTAACGATTTTCCTTCGTTCATTCCGCTTCATTGTTAGAAAATTTCCACTGTCCAAATATTAGTATTTTCATGGATAGAGAATATTGTAATTTTTCTATATATCCAAACCTCGTCATTTTAAGACATTTCATAATAATGTGCGTAAATCCCACCTTTTTCCAACAGTTCATCATGCGTTCCACATTCTACAATTCCATTTTCTGCAACCACCAGAATTTCATCAGCGTTACGGATCGTTGACAATCTGTGTGCAATCGTAATCGTGGTTCTGTCTTTTGCCAATTCTTCCAGACTCTGCTGGATAAATCTCTCGCTTTCATTATCCAGAGCACTCGTTGCCTCATCCAGAATCAGGATAGGTGGGTTCTTCAAAAATACTCTTGCAATAGAAATCCGCTGTTTCTGACCACCGGACAATCTGGTTCCTCTCTCACCAACGAATGTCTCATACCCATCCGGAAGTTCCATGATGAATTCATGAATATTAGCCTTCTTTGCTGCCTCAATGATCTCTTCCATCGACGCATCTGGTCTGCCATACGCAATATTCTCACGAATACTTCCACAGAACAGATATACATCCTGCTGTACCAGTCCGATCTGTTCACGAAGACTCTGTAATGTCAGTTTCCGCACATCCTTTCCATCGATTGTAATACGACCTTCAGACACATCGTAAAATCTCGGAAGCAGTGAACAGATGGTTGTCTTTCCACTTCCGGATGCTCCAACCAATGCGATCGATTTTCCTGCCTTGATATCAAAAGAAACATCATCAAGAACCAGTGAGTCATCGTCATTATAATGAAAGGAAACATGTTCATAACGCACATGCCCTTTGATATTTTCCAGTGGCTCCGCATCTTCTGCATCCACAATCTCCGGTTCTGTCTCAACGACATCCAGGAATCTTCTGAATCCGGACAACCCTTTTTGCATCATTTCCGTAAGCTCTACCAGAATCTGGATCGGACTGATAAAAATGCCAATATAAAGCGCATACATTGCCAGATCTGCCGACTCCATCTGTCCATGTGCAATCAGCCAGCCTCCAAACACCAGCGTCATCAGATACATCATCCCCTGAAAGAACAAATTGCCTCCTGTAAAACTACCCATACAACGATAATTTGCATTCTTTGAGCTCAAAAACCCCTGATTGCTCTTTTTAAATTTTTCCCGTTCAATGTCTTCATTCGCAAAAGACTGTACCACACGAATTCCTGCCAGCGTATCCTGAAGGCTGGAATTCAGATTTCCGATCTTACGTCTGTTATCCATAAATGTTGCCTGCATCTTCTTATTCTGTCCATAAGAAAAAAACAGCATAATTGCCACAATCACCAGAAGAGGAATTGCCAGTTTCCAGTTGATTAGAAACAAAAATACAAAAGATCCAATAATTTTGATCAATGAGATAAATAAGTTCTCCGGCCCATGATGTGCAAACTCTGAGATGTCGAATAAATCCGATACCAGTTTACTCATCATCTGTCCCGAGTTATTCTGATCATAGTATGAAAATGATAATCTTTCATAATGATCAAACAACTGTTGACGCATATCCCGTTCCATATATGCTCCCATCATATGTCCCTGATAACTAACATAGTACTTGCATCCAGTCTGGATCATATACATAATAAACAACACGAGTGTAATCGGAAGCAATGCCCACAAAATCACATCAGAACTCTCTGTAAATAATGTCTTCGTCAATGTTCGTAAAATCTGTGGAAAAGCCAGATCAACCAGACTGATCACAGCGGCACAAATCAAATCCAGAAAAAATACCTTCTTATACGGAGCGTAATATTGAATAAATTTCTTTAATGTATGCATATGAATCCCTTATTCCTTTCAAATCAATCTGCTACATTATAACACATCTTCTTCGTAGTAAAAACTGAACGTTTCGTATGGGCTACGGTTGTTCAGCTTTTTCTTTATATGGCTGGCATTTTGCTTGCAAAACATAATTCAAGAATCATCGGAGTGATGGTGAATGACCATGAAGTTAATGAAAAAGAGTATTTTCTGATGATAAAAACGACATCTGATATCAGAGATTGTCATGGCCTGCATTTACAGTTATTGCATGTCCAATAGATTATTGAAAAATCTTTCATAATCAATAAAGGGGCTGTTGCAAAATAGATGAGTAATCATCTAATAGCATACGTACCGCCTCCTTTTTATTTATCACGCCATTCCTGCATGGTTTCGTGCATCCGGAGGCCGGACGATGGACTTCGCCCCCTTGTGGAATATTTTGTGTGAAGGCAGCACTTCCCTCGCAGCTGCTCCATTTGGGTATATGGAATGTTTATGTCTCTCCACGCCCAATATTTGCAGTGGAAAAAATATTTTTCGCTATATAGTTTCAGAAATAAAACAAATTGGACATATAGAGATTCTTATGCATCTTTTGCCCAAATTTTCCTAATTTTCTGGGCATCTGATATCACAGATTTTCTATATGTCCAAATCAAGTAACAAGACTTATTTTTTTTAGAATTTTCGCGTGTCTGCACTGCCTGATTGGGCAAAAAATAACTTTTATTTTCTATCTGCCCTACAAAATAAAAAATGACTGTTAAAATCACGCAAAAGGGACTGATACAAAATAGATGACTCCATCTATTCTGCAACATCCGGTCTTTCGTTTTTCGCCTGTGCTTTCCGTCTGGTGCTTAAGATCCCGCCGATCTTTCCGGTCTCTCTGGATGATAGAGATTTCCAGCCACCCTTCTGCACTTTCTCAAGCAATCCCAGTTCTTCCGCAATTTCATACTTCATCCGATCGCTCTCTTCTAACTGGTTAAAATCCATAGATACTCCTTTCTGCTACTCCTTCGTTATAACAGCTAGTTTTAATTATAATTCACTGATTACCAGCCAGGCGGAAGTGATAGCCTGTGAAGGGAACGTCCGCAGTCCCGGTACTTCATGAGAACGAGCATTCAGCGATGTTCGAATGTTAGTACCGCTGGATCGAGGACTTAGCGCAATCGGTTCCTCTTCACAGCCTGTCACTTTCAACTGGCTGGATTCAAGAAACTATAACCTAAAAAGAGTATGGCCCGTTTCCCACGCCTTATACCTCTTGACACTGCTTTTTTCAACCGCTAAACTAAAAACAGATTATAAATACAAAAGCTGTAAGGAAACAGCACAGAAAGAGGATTTTATGTATCACACGATTGTAACATTGAAAAAGGGTGAGGGCCGCACAATCAAGTCCGGCGGAGCCTGGGTTTTTGATAACGAGATAGATACCATTACCGGACGGTTCAAGAATGGCGATTTGGTAACTGTCCACGATTTTGACGGTTACCCTATGGGAAACGGATTTATTAACCAAAATTCAAAAATCCGCATCCGTATGATGACGAGAAAAGCTGATCAGGAAATCGATCACGCATTCTTAACCATGCGGGTGAAAAATGCATGGGACTATCGAAAAACTACCGTGGATACTTCCTCTTGCCGGATTATTTTCGGTGAGGCAGATTTTCTCCCCGGACTGGTCATTGACAAATATGAAGATATCCTGGTAGTAGAGTGTCTGGCTCTCGGAATGGAAGCTTTCAAAGAAGAGATCGTAATGATTTTAAGAGAACTGCTGGCCAAAGACGGCATCACGATCCGCGGCGTCTACGAGCGAAGCGATGCCAATGAACGTACCAAAGAAGGATTACCAAAAGTAAAGGGATTTATCGGAGAGGAATTTGACACCACCGTAGAAATCGTTGAAAACGGTGTACACTATCTGGTAGATGTGGCAAACGGCCAGAAGACTGGATTTTTCCTGGACCAGAAATATAACCGCCTTGCCATGCAGCGCATCTGCAAAGGCAAAAAAGTGCTGGACTGTTTTACCCATATGGGAACCTTTGCGCTGAATGCAGGTATTGCAGGTGCCAGTGATGTGACCGGACTTGATATCTCCGAATATGCAGTCTCTCAGGCAGAAGCCAACGCACGCCTTAACGGACTGCAGAATACGGTTCACTTCCGCTGTGCCAATGTGCTGGATGAATTACCGAAGCTTGCTGCTGCCGGCGAAAAGTACGATGTGGTTATCCTTGATCCGCCTGCTTTTACAAAATCCAGAGAAGCTACCAAAAATGCCATCAAGGGCTATCGTGAAATCAATATGAAAGGTCTGAAGCTGGTAAAAGACGGGGGATATTTTGCCACCTGTTCCTGCTCTCACTTTATGACGCAGGAGCTGCTGGCAAAGACTGTAAAGGAAGCTGCCAAAGCTACTCACAAACGACTTCGTCAGGTAGAGTTCCGCACTCAGGCTCCAGACCATCCGATCCTGTGGGCCGCAGATGAAAGTTATTATCTTAAGTTCTTTATTTTTCAGGTGGTGGAGGAAAAATAAATCCCCACATAGCACAAAAAGACCGAAATTCCTGCTGTAAAACCAGCCGGAATCCCGGTCTTTTTTATCACAATTTTTCTCTCAATGCCTGCACAGCCATGGCCGCATAGAACGGCACACAGAACATGATCGGCATAATATACCTCATCTGATAATTGAAGGTCGGTGCTGCAATGCACACCATGAGGGCTGTCAGCACCGGAGCCATCGGCAGAAGATACCGCTTTCTTCCTGCTCCGATCAGGAAGGCTGTCAAAAGGATGGTAAACCATGACACGATGCCCGCATTTTCAAACCAGTTCACCACCGGAACACGGGACAGCCATTTGGCCACACGTTCCATAACCTGACGTACACCTGCCAGTTTAGCTGGCTGGTTGATTTCCCAGCGCACATCCTGACCGTCGATCTTGGATGTCATCATATAGTTCTGGGCATATCCTTCCTGATAAAACCATCCATAGGCATTGTTCATGGTAGCCTCCACTGCACTTCCCGGATGTTTCAGAAGCTGCCGGAACCAGAGTCCAAAGTAAGCAGTCAGGTCCTCTGTCGTTTCTGCGTGATAGGTATATTTGACCGGATCAGACGTGATCGGATCATACTTCTCCGCCAGATTCTCATAATCCAGCACCCGGGAAATGATCTCCGCATCTTCCTCAGAAATCTCATATCCATAATCTCTCACATAGCGCGCTGTCTGCTGAAATGGAATGGAGAGCGCTTCCTTGGGTCCGTTGTCGGCAACACCGCAGGCCGGAAGCAATCCCTTCTGATAAAACAGCACCAGCAATACCGGAAGCAGCACGGTCAGCAATACTCTGCCGCATTTCCTGCGGTCCTCTTTCCACCATGTGTGCATCACATAGAAAGTCACAGCAATACCGGACACCAGTACCAGGTAAATTCCCTCATTTCGAAATCCCGCTGTTCCGATGCAGGCCAGTACATATCCTGCCATCTGCACACGGTTCATTCCATTTCCCTTGTGCATCTGCCGCACCAGTTCATAAAGGAGCAGCACCAGGAAGATCACGCAGGCCGCATACGGGATATCCTTCTCCACCACGGTGGATTCCATCGGGAAAAATTCTACAATACAGATAATGGCAAGGGCTGCCCAGCGAAGCTTATAAGGGGTCTGCCATCTTCTCATCAGCGTAAATCCGTAAGCAAATGCAGATAACAGCATTCCAAGCTGCAGTACCAGATTCAGGAAAAATCCTAATGTATAGGAATGAACTGCATTTCCAAGCTGCATCACAAGGCTTAACAAAATGGTGTGCATGGGCGGATAATAGTTATTGATATCATTCCAGTAGAACTGCCGCATCTCCGCCAGTGTCTCCGGCATGGATGCAGCAGGAAATTTTGCCAGAATGTACGGCATCCAGCAAATCAGAATTACCAGAAACGGTCCCCAGAACGCATGCCGTTCAAAGACCAGTTCCGACCATTTTCCGGGACGTTCTCCACATGCTGCCGCTAAAATCGGAAGTTTATCCACAACAAGATGAAAGATCCTCACAAACAGTGCATAATAACCCACCATCATAACCGCTGCCAGAAACAGATGCAGCTTGTCCATAATGATCAGATTCCAGGAATTTGTATAGTAAAAGCTGTAGCCAAATACCAGGAAAAAAGCAGTAAAACCTGCGGGAATCCGGACGCTCCATGGCGAAATGCCGCTCTCCTGACGGATCGTTGTCTTCTGAAAAAAGAACAGTACCAGAAGTGCCAGCAGTCCATCCCGATAGGTAAATACCGGAAGAACATATTCCAGCTTCTTGATCGTCATGGCAAGAACATTGAAAAATCCACCCTGTGCAGCTTCTGCACTGATACTGCTCAAATCCGCATTGAGCGTAATCATGAGTGCCATGCATGCCAGTATTCCGCACACCCAGTTTTTCGTTGTTGTATTCCAAATCTTCTTCATTAACGGCCTCCTAGATCAGATGCATCCGTTCCAGTTCCCGAACCACGCCGTCTTCCTGTACAGACTCACAGATCCGGTCTGCAATTGTCTTCAGGTATTCATCCCCGTTTGCCATCACCACACCGCAGCCAGCCTTCTCGATCATCTCATAATCATTCATGCTGTCCCCGAACGCGATGGTGTCCTCAATCCCTATATGAAGAAGTTCTGCCGCTTTCTGAATGGCAGTCCCCTTATCCGCCGTTCGGGAAATCAATTCACCATTCCAGAAGTCATCGTAAGCCGCCGGGAAAAAGACCACATGAAAATGTTCTGACATGATCTCTTTTACTTTCTCCACCTGCTCCTTCTGAAATAACATAAAGGTAATCTTCGGCACCTTCTCCCCATCCGGTGTCCATTCCTCGATCGGATACAGGTTTGGCTTCTGCCGGAAATACTTTTTCCAGCGAACCAGCTCCGGATTGTCATTTGGCAGCACCTCTTTCCCAAGAAGAATCCGCTGCGCTTTCTCGGACACATAGATCCGGTCAAATCCTTCCAGCAGATAGACCGCATCCATCTCTTTTAAGATCTGGCAGGTATGTTCAATCAGATCCGGTGAAAGAGACTGACGGTACACATTCTGTCCGTGAAACCAGATATCACTTCCTGCACTGGCAATAAGCCCGTCCAGTTCCACATCCTGCAGTTCTTCCGGCAGACAGCACCAGGCACGCCCGGTAGCAATAAATATCTGATGCCCATGATTTCTTACTTTCTTAAGCGCATCCCTCACGCTCTCATGAATTCCCTCCCCCGAGGCCAGTAATGTTCCATCTATGTCAAAGAAGATGGCTTTTCTCTTTTTATTGTACATGTGAAAAAACTCCATAATATAAGGTAAAAAATAACTTGGTTACTACATAACAGGGAAATGCAAGTCCATGTTTCATCATAAAAATATAAATCTTCACAGACAATCCCAGACGGTCCATGGTATGGTTGTTCAGCGCTTCCTGCACTGCCTTGTCCCGGCACATTTCTTTTGTTTTCTGAAGTACCGTGAAGAAAGGATCCCGATGATTTCTCCAGATCTCATTTTTCACTGCCATAATGGCAAGACTCAGGAAATCATTTCGTATCTGCGGCCGGAAGTCATATCCCTTTTTGGCGTCCGAAATTGCCTCCATCCGTTCCCGCAGCAATTTAATTTTTTCAAGATAGCGGGCATCATACTGTCCGGTCATAGACGCCGTATTATACCAGTAATGATAGGGATAATAATCTGGCACTACGCAGACTCCCTTCACATCTATTGCAGCCGCAAAGACCATCTGCAGATCTTCTCCCACCGTCACCCGGTCGTCCCACAGGTCAAGATTTTGCTCCACCAGTTCCCTCCGGAACAGTTTGGTCACCCGGGATGGCTGAATGGTTCTTCCGATAAAGCTTCCATCATTGATCAGTACCGGGAACAATTCCTGCCATTCTTTCGCACTGTAATATTTCTTCGTCAGCCGGTTGCCTTCTTTTCGCGGCGGATAATTGGGATCTTCGTAATCAAAGACCAGACCTGCCATGGACATATCCGCCTGCTGTGCTTTCAGCGGCTCATATAGCCGCTCATACATATCCGGCTCAATCCAGTCATCACTGTCCACAAAGCCAAGCCATTCGCCTTCAGCATGCCGGACTCCCTCTTTCCATGCCGAAGTAAGGCCGCCATTTTTCTTATGTACCACTTTGATGCGGGCATCCTGCCTGGCATAAGCATCGCAGATGGCCGGACACTGATCCGGTGACCCGTCATCCACCAGGATGATCTCCAGATTCTCATAGGTCTGGGAAAGGATGCTGTCCACACAACGTTTCAGCACCTGTTCCACTTTATAGATTGGTACTATAACACTGATTTTCTCGTTCATGATGTCTCCTGCATTTTCTGAAGCATTTTAGCATAAAGTCCCGGACTCATGGAAAATAATTCATATCCCATGCGGGTTTTTAAAGGCAGCGCTGCGATCCAGGCAGCCCCGTTCGCCCGGTAAGTTTCCAACCGCTTCCGCAGCTCTTTCTTGAGTTCTTCTGCATCTTTCACCTGCTCTGTGCAGCGGAAATAGAAAGTAATGCAGGCGTCACAGAGCTTCCGGTAAGCTGCCGGAAGAAGCTTCTCATAACCATTTTTCTTAAAAAATGCAATCCGTTCCTCATGAGCCGTCAGCCACTGCAGCCGCTTTGCAGAGAAGACAGATGTAATGCTGCCTCCATTTTCTGTGTAATATCCATACAACGCCCGGTCAAGAAATGCCAGCTTCTTCGCCTCATGAAACAACCGATACGTGGTCGCCTCATCCTCGTGAATCCGTCCTTCCGGATACCGGATTCCTGTCTCTTTAAAAAGTTCCGCCCGGTACAGCTTGTTCCAGGCCACCACAAAACAGGTGGCTTTCTCCTCCGGTCCATAGAGCTGTTCCATCAGACTCTCTCCCCGGTAAATGCAGAACGCAGAATCGCTTTCTTCCACCAGTCCGTCCCCTTTCACATAGGAAAAACGGCACTGTCCGATGGCGCAGCCGGTGTCCTGCAGAAGCTGATACAGTTCCTCGATAAAATGCGGACTCACATAATCATCACTGTCCACAAATGCCAGATATTCTCCGGAGGCTGCATCGATCCCTGCATTTCTCGCCCCGGAAAGACCTTTGTTTTCCTGATGAATCACTTTCACCCTGGCATCTTTTTCTGCACAGGCATCGCAGATGGCCGGGCACTGATCCGGAGACCCATCGTCCACCAGAATCACTTCCAGGTTCTCATAAGTCTGGGAAAGAATACTTTTCACACATCGTTCCAGATACTCTTCTACCCGGTATACCGGTACAATTACACTGATTAATGGGGTTGTCATCTTCGGCTCCTCCGTATTTCATGCAGCCCTTTCACCAGAAGGCTGCGTACCACGCACAGACCATAGACCGTCCGTACCATATCCCTCTTCAAAAAAATCCATAAAATCCGGTAATCCGGATACGTAAACCGCACCTCGGATCCACGATTTTTCACCAGCGGATCCTTCGCATAGCCGTGCAGAATTTCTAATTTTTCCCGATAAGCCAGCGTTCTGTCATCCGGAAGTTTCTCACATTCATCCATGACTTCGTTCATATAACGAAGAAAAATACTGCCGTCCTTACAAGGGGTTCCCCAGGTCTTCTCATAGAAATTTTCCGTCTCCCTGCAGATGCGTTCTGCCAGTTCCATCCGGTTCTGACGTTTTTCGGAAGACAGGGTCGTCTTTCCCATGTCCTGAACATACCAGCACAGCGGTTCTCCCAGAACAGCAACCCTCCGGCATTTTGATAAATATTCGAGATTAAACAGGAGATCTTCCCCCAGGCTCAAAGACGTATCAAATACACCAGCCAATACTTTCCGATATAGTTTATTCCATGGCATATTAAGATCACTCTTTTTATAGAGCTCCAGAAATTCCTGCTGGAACTCTGCCATGGTACTCACATGGGTCTCTCCCGGTACTTTTACAATATCTGCACCATCATAGAGATGATGATACCCGCAGAGTACCAGATCTGCATCACTGTTTTCCTGCAGAGCTGCCATCTTTTCCAGATAGTCCGGTTCCACATAGTCATCACTGTCCGTGAAAAGAAGGAATTCTCCTTCTGCTGCCCGGATTCCCGCATTTCGCGCCGCGGATACACCGCTGTTAGCCTGATGAATTACCCGGACACAGATGCCAGAATGATTCTTAGCCAACTCGTCGCAAAGTTCTTTGCTTCCATCGGAAGAACCATCATCCACCAGAATGATTTCCAGATCCTTTCTCGTCTGGCAAAGCCAGGAATCCACACAGCGCTCCAGTGACGCTTTCGCATTATAGACCGGAATGACGATACTGAACATCTTTCTATTTTGCTCCTTTCAGCCTGGACTTCAACATGCCAATCACCATTTCCCGCTCCTCTTTTCTAAGAATAATCAGGAAATTTAAGGCCAGCGCCAGCGGTCCCATAACCACGCCTGTCAGAATCAGTTTTATCCAGGAATCTACCGGGAATACCATCCGGGACAGATTTCCAAGAATCACAATACTGCCAATAGAAATCCAACCCAGCAGAATATCTCCATAGAACCGGTTCCAGCGGATCTTCAGGCATCTGGCCGCATAGATCGGAGTAAAAATAAGATTTCGCAGAAGTCCGGTCAGCATACTGGACAACGGAAATACCATGACTCCCAGATCCGTTGTCTTCAACAAAAGCAGTGACAGACAGGAGGACAGCACTCCGGAACCAAGGATAACTAAAGAATTCCATTTTACTTTTTTCGTAATAATAAATACATGATAGAGCACCTGAATGCTCATGCTCACATAGAGCACCCCTACCGCCAGCAGAGACAGTCTCTGCAGCATGTCCGCATCCTTGGTGGGCTGCCACATGGCATAGAAATCTCTTCCGTAAGCGGTCAGAAATGCAATGGGGATACTCATGATAAAAATGAGAATCCGGTTGCAGCTCTTAATAATCTTCACGAGATTTTCCGTGTTATCCTCTGCATAGGCAATGGTGATCTGTGGATTGAACACGCCTACCACCGTTCCCATAAGACTGGAAATCGCTGTCGGCACCATTTTTGCCAGGGACAGCATGGTCATAGAAGCATTTCCATCCAGAATCAGTGCGCCTGACAGCAGAATATCCACACCATCCAGCAGCTGCTGTCCCAGACGGGTCAGGGAATTCCAGGCTCCCAGAGACACCAGCTCCCACACCTTTTTCCAACGGAAATTGGATATCTTCATCTGCACCTGGGGCAGAAGCTGCCGGGTAAATCTGCGGTTCCAGAAGGCGGTATACGCCGTGCTTAAAAGGGATGCTGCTCCGATAAACCACAGTGTCGGTTTAAAGATCAGAAATGTTCCAAATAAAAATACAATCCGGATAATATCTCCGTACATGGTACGGATGGATGTCAGGTCCAGACGGTTCGTCGCATAGGTGGAAATTCCGTATACAGACGTAATAATACTTAAGAAAAAGTTTGCAAATACAAAAGCCCACAGAAGCTGCACGTCATGAAGCACATCCGCCGGTACATTCAAAAACGGCATACTCCCCATGAAAATGACAATGACGAGCGCCGGCAGCAGAAATATCCCCGCCATCATCACATTGCCAAAGAATACCGATGAAAAATATTCACTGGCCGTCTGGTCTTCCCCTCTGTGGATGTGGATTGTGATGAAACGGCTGGCCATTGTATTTAATGCAGACACAACAATCTGGGCATACAATACAAACTGGTTGGCCAACGTGACAAATCCATAGGTATTTTCCATCTTGGCTTCGATAATCGGTGCCAGGAGAAAACTGATCCCCATATTGACGGCAAATGCAAGAAGCTGTGCCGCCATATTGACGGCCAGTCTTTTTTTATCCATAAAATCGTTCCTCTCCAGGCTGTCCTACACAGCCATTACTTGTTTAATCACATAGACAATCGTCAGAAGCTGACCGCTTAACGCAGCTGTGATAATCGTTCTGTCCATTTTGGTCCGCAGATAAATTCCGTTATTTCTGCATGCAGTCAGTAAAATCAGCAGAAACGGAAGGAAATAACGTCCCTGCACACCTTCCACGGATACATGCCCGACAGGTGTCCAGGAAAGCAGCATGCCGAGCACAATAAATCCGGCACTTCCAAGGCAGGAAATGATCATGATTCCTCTCTGCACATTGTTTATCCACACCGCCTCTTCCCGTGTAGTTAAGATGGATAAAAACAGCAGGAACAAAAAGAGCACTACCAGCATCTCCGAAGTCTCGATCTCCACCCATCCAAGCTTGTAGCCGATCAGGGATTCCATGTAAAATCCGCCTTTGTCGAGAATTGTATTGACAATCATGTAAATGAGCTGCAGCGGATCATGAAGAAAATAACCAAGGGTATATCCAGTCGCATAGACTGCGTCAGTCAGCAAACGAAGATTTGGTGTCGATAATCTCTTTGACCTTTTGCGCCAGAGCCTTGCACT
>ENA-USUG01005914-USUG01005914.1-human-gut-metagenome-genome-assembly--contig:-NODE-5914-length-13382-cov-7.983540_pt1 | contig 13382 bp, 7 predicted proteins | sample MGYA00250059_ERZ773394 | MGnify/ENA primary metagenome ERZ773394 (study PRJEB29103, sample SAMN06111957) | human gut metagenome | biome: human gut; feature: ankylosing spondylitis patient; material... | reverse complement strand
ACCATGCGGTTGTCATCGCCATGACCGGGGCAAGGGGATTGGAGGCTGCCATTCAGGCAAAGCAGCTGGCACCGGAAGTACCGCTTGTCTGGTGGAGTGATGATGAAAACTTCGCCCTGATTGCGTATCAGCTTCGTATCCCGGCATTCCTCTCCATAGATTGTAGTGATCAGGAGCTATATGAGGCGATGGAGCCCATCAGGAAACGGAGGTATGGAAATGCGAATTGCGCTATGCAGCTATAGTCAGAAGGAGAAAGAAACGGCGTTACTGATGAAGCTTGGCAAAGTAGACCGCTTTGACAATGGCGTATTCTGCGTCTATGCCATGCAGCGGGAGGGCCCTTATGACGCTGTGGTGATAATGGAGGATGGGGCCCGTGGAATGAATTTCTGCATGAGCATACGAGGCTACAGCAAGGATGTCCCGCTCCTTTGGATCAGCGATCAGGCAGAATTTGAACCCCAAAGCCGCAGGCTGCGGGTAGATGACTTTTGGGTGAAGCCCGTTACAGAGCATCAGCTGGGGGAAGCAGTCTCCCGGCTTCTTCAGGGAAAAAGGGGAAGTAATGAATCAGGTGAGGAGGAAAAGTATGAATAAAAAATATTACCGGAGAGAACAAAACCGTCACGCTATATAGAAAATAATGACAACAGGAGGAAATGGATATGGGGTATAAAAAGAAGAAACGGCAGATCATATCTGCAGCATTGGCGGCAATGATGGCGATGCAGTTATGCATACCGGCTGCAACGTTCGCTGCAGTTCCTACAAAAAAGTTGAAAGTGATCACAGGATTTACGGAATTACCGGAGGAGGTCGCGCATATTCAGATCCCTGCGGATGCCGGAGAAAACCTTGAGGATTATCTGGATTTCCCGGAGACGATCGAGGCTTCGGTGGTGGAATATAAGAACGTGAATCACCAGAAAAATAATGCGGATCGCGATAAGGGCGCAGAAGATGAGAAAGCGGCAGCAGACGACCGTGATAAGAAAGAAGACTCGGAAATTGCTACCGGCAGTAATGCAAAGAAAGAAAATCTGAATGAGGAGGAAACTCCGGAAACAGAAAATTCAGAAAACGTGCTGGATAGCAATGATGAGGAGGAAGCAGATAAACAGGAAGTTCAGGAGAAAGACCTGCAGAAAGACCAGCAGGGTACGTTTCTGATCGCGACCGACAGCAATGCCGGGGATTTTCTTAAGGATTATGAGTTTGAAGATGAGGAAATCTCAGAAGATATCCCGGTGCTGACGGATATCAGCGTTACTTGGGAGCCGGATGAGAATCGGAAAGATGAAAGTGGTTTCTATTATTATCTTCCGGTTCTTCCGAGAGAGTATATTTTGGCAGCGGGCGTGGAGCTTCCGGAGATCGAGGTCAGCATGGACGGCGGAATCGCTTTGCTGGCATCAACAGATACTTATAATATTGCGAATGGCGGTATCAACATCAACAGCAACACATTGGAACAGTATAATGATGCGACTATCACGGGAAGCAGTACGACCAATGTTATTCTGGTTAATGGTGTGGAGGCTACAATCACGATTTCAAATCTGGATATCCAGATACCGCTTGTTAAGAACGATGAGACAGCGAGTACCTGGGTACCGGCGATCCGACTGGTGAATGATGCAAAACTGAATCTGATTCTGGAGGGAGAAAACACGCTCAAGGGCGGTGATATGTGTGCGGCTATTGAGGTGCCGGAAGGCTGCACCCTGACGATCAGCGGAGAGGGAAGCTTAAAAGCAACCGGTGGAGAAGGCGCCGGAATTGGTGCGTCGAGCAGGAGAAATGGTTCCTTGGGGACGATTGTGATCGACGGAGGCGATATCAAAGCTTATGGCGGCGAGATGGCAGCAGGTATTGGCGGCAGTGCAGAGGGCGACAGCGGTACCATTATCATCAACAACGGAACTGTATATGCCAAGGGCGGACATGGAAGCTACTACAAGGATATTAAAAATGTATACGGTGGAGCAGGAATTGGCGGTGGAGCGAACGGCTGCGTGGATAAGATCGAGATCAATGGCGGCAATGTGACAGCCTATGGAGGATATGCTACGAACGCGGGAAGACACCCCGGAGCCGCAATCGGCTGTGGCGGTGGTGGAGCAAAAGCGGTAGAAGGCGGATACAAGTATGGTGATATTGCGATCAAAGGTGGAACGGTTTTAGCCATTGCATATCAGAATGAAGTGTATGCCATTGGTATCGCAGTAAAGCCAGGTCAATCGTTGCCGGGTGGTACTTTGGATGGCTCTATTTCTATCAGTAATGAAGCCACAGTAAACTTAAATGGCGGCGATTATTTCCCGAAAAGTGAAAATTTCGAACTGAAAAAGTATACCATTAAGGGCACGATTGCGGATGGACGATTAACCGAAAGCTCTTATCCGGTGACAATCAGCGTGGGAGAGATTACCTGGGACGCAGGAATGATGAAGGTGAGCGATTATCAAGGTACACTTACGGCATCTAATTACCTGAAGCCATTAACGTCAGGGACACAGGTAACGGTAAAGGTGACGGTTGGAGAAAACTATGTTTATCAGATGGCAGCTGACGTTGATGATGAGAATGCAACGATCACTTTGAAGGCCGCAACTCCTCTTTACGAGACAAGATTAAAATTTGTTTCCACGGCGATCACGAGCGATCAGGTATTACAGGCAAGCGATATCACGATCAAGCAGGATGGTGTACCGTTGATCAATCAAGAAGGTCAAAGTGCAGCCATGGTCATTCCTTCCATGCAGATTTCGTATGATGAAGCGAACACGGGACATCTGACGGTATATCTGCCGGAAAATGGGGGAAACACAGAGATTTTGGTGACGGTACCGGGCTTAAATGGCGGCAAACCGATCACAGTATCAGATAAGACGATTTCGACAATACCACCAAATGAAATTGTGATGTTTCATGATGATACCGTTTGTAGTCATGAGCACTATAATGCAGATGGATTTTGTGAAGCATGTGGTGCATATCAGAAGGCAAACAAGTCGGGGGAATATTATGAGATTTATAATGCCGGTCAGCTTTTCTGGTTTGCAAAGCAGTTTAATGATGGTGAAATCCCTAATACGAGCAATCTGAAGCTGATGAAGGATATTAAGATCCCGGACGGATATGCCTGGACAAGCATTGGAGCCATAGCTGATGGTAAGTCTTTCAGGGGGACTATTGAGGGAAATTACCATGTAATTTCCGGACTGCGACCTGCTAATGACGGTACAAGTTTTAAGTGGGGACTGGTGGCATGGATTAGACATGGGAGTGTACAAAATATAGGGCTGGTGTTGGAAGGTAATTGGACTTGCGGGTTGTGTCGTAACGCTTATGCTATCAACATTCAGAATTGTTTTGTAGTAGGAACAGATTTTTCAGATAGTTGTTCAAACGGAACGGTGACTAATTGCTTGGCTGTATCAGGAAAACTGGAAGGAAATAAGTACCCGAATGATAATAGGGCTACTTTTACGAACTGTTATGAGACAACAAAGAGTGATTATAGTTCTCCGGGTATTACTACTCTAGATAACGAAGAAAAACTGAAAAAACTGAAATCCGGAGAAATTGCCTATAAATTAAACGGTGATCAATCAGATGGTACGTGGGGACAGGTGATCGGAACGGAGGATTACCCGCATTTCCGCAAGTACAGTAAGACGGTATATTATGATCAAGCTACTCAGACATATTCTAATAATAAGTCGGCAAGTATCACTTCCGCAGCTGTCACGGATATTAAGACGATTTCTGACAAAAAAGCGACTGCTACACTTAAGGCAACAGGAACTCCCGGAGCAGAGGTTAAGTTTTTATTAACCTCCGGCGAGGATGAGGGGACATTAGAGGATATGTTCTCGAAGGGAACGTCACTTATGGAAAGTTCTTCCGGAAACTATGAGTATACTATTCAGAATTTAGCTCCGGACACAGAATATCATGTCAGAATGATGATTAAAAAGGATGGTAAATTATCTCTTGATGTAACCTATGTAAATTTCCGGACAGAAAAAATGCGGCAGGAGGCACCTACGGCTGCTGATGTTTCTATCAATTACGAACAGGAGACTTTAGAGAATAAAGCTTCCTTCGATCTGGAGTATGCTGCTTCTAAGGATGCACAGTCATGGACAACTATAAGACAGGGTGCTAAGGTTCGTCTGACAGGGCTGCTGGATAACATTCGTGAAAATGGTGGGTCTGTACCATTCTATATTCGCAAGAAAGCATCCTCGTCCATGTCAGCCAGTGAAGCGGTTTTGGTGGCGAATTTGCAAACACAGGCGATTCCGGAAGAATCGAACAAGCCGAATATTGATTATCGGAAGGAAGAAATCACAATTTCCTCATCCTTACAGTATGTGATTGTAAACGGAACCAATACCTCTCCAAACTGGACATCTGCAAAAATGGGCAGTGAATCAGGAATTTCGATTACAGACATCATTTCTTCCGATCATGAGAGCACGGTTTATTATCGGTATGCTGCAAGCAACACGGATAAGAAATTTGCCGGAAAAGTTGCAAGCATGATGATTCCTGAAAGGCCGACAACGCCGGCTGCGATATCTGAGGGTGAGATAACCGCGACCGGTACGACGATTACCATAAACAGAACGAATCCTGAAAATGACATTGAGTATGGATACCGTGATGCAGATTCAGACGGAGCATTTACATGGATTAACGGTACGGAAATTCAGGGATTATATCCGGCACATGGATATCAGCTAAGCTGTAGAATAAAGGCGAAAGAGAATGCATTTGCTTCTGAGAGAACGGAACCGCTTCATGTGTCTACCAGGGATACACTGAGAATTGTAGGAAACGGAACACAAAAGTGGAATGCGAAGGGGACTTATGGGGTTTCACTTGCTCAGATTCCGGTTTCCCTGGCTTCCGGTTATGGTGTGTATAATGGTGCAAATCAACTGGTAGCCGGAACCTGGAGCTGGGAACCGGAAAATAGTAGTTCAGCATCTGGTATTTATCCGAATGTAAAAGGTAACAAGGCTTATACCGTGAAATTTACACCGACAGATTCAAGTGCTTCATACGATGGGACATTAACAGATTCCGTGGTACCGGAAATTTCTAAGTACCAACTGCAATTATCATCAGTTGCGGTAGAAGATAAGACCTATGATGGCACGAAAACAGCAACTGTGCATGAACCGCTGATTGTAAAGACTGGCGTGGATACAGGTTCAGGAGAAGAGCAGCTGCAGATCACAGGCTTAACAGCCGCTTTTAAGGATGCAAATGCCGGAACTAATAAAAAGGTTGTGATCGATGCTTCGAAGGCAGTGATAACAGGAGCAGCAGCGAGCGGTGGCGGTGCAACAGCCGATCCGGAGAACTATCTGGTCCACATTCCTTCCAGTGCAACCGCAACGATCAAAAAAGCAGCATCTTCGATCACGATCAATGATGCAGAGTGGCCGGGAACGAAAACATATGGCGATCCTGATTTTTCATTGACTGGAGTTACCACCGTTGGAGACGGAGCGGTGACCTATGGCAGCGATAATGAGAGTGTACTGACGGTGGATGAAGATGGTCAGGCAACGATCCATGGCGCAGGTACGGCAAATGTAACGATTCGTATGGAAAATGGTACCAATTACACGACAAGTAATAATTCCAGACCGATCACCGTTCAGAAGGGAACCATTTCCCTGAATCTGAAAGCCGGAAAGAAAACAGGTCTGATGCAGAGACTCCTGGCAGTTCTTGGAAATGTAGAAGATACTTATGTTCTGACTCTGGAAGCGAAGGGAGCTTATCAGGATGTGCTGGCCGGAACGGTAATATTTTATGAAAATGGACAGCAACTCAATCAGACGCCGATCCCATTGACCAATGGAACCGCGTCCATGGAATATTCGGTTTCTTCTGCCGGTACGCATGAAATTTCGGCAGAATATGTGCTTCCGGCCGATGGCCCAGAGAAGGAAAATTACAATGATCCTGCACAGGTAAGCTGCAGCTTCGAGGTCGAAAAAGCAGATGAGGATCAGATTCAGATCAAAGAAGTGGACGGAAAGCTCTACGGTGAGGATCCATTCGAACTGGAACTTACCGGACAGAAGGGAAAAGGAGCTGTGAAATTCTCCGTTCCTGCTGACAATGGAGTTCTGGAGTTATCCGAAGTGAACGGAAAAACAGAGGCGAAGATCATCGGAGCCGGAACGGTCCTCGTGACAGCTGAGGTTGCCGGGGATAATGGCTACAATGGAACAATGGTAACAAGAGAGATTACCATTGGAAAGGCACAGACCCCGGAGGTTTCGGTGGCAGCGCCGAAGATTGCACCGGTTCCGGCAGATGCACCGGAGAAAGTAAAAGCGATCGCTAACCTCTTAAAGGAGAACGCCCCGAAGATTACCGGACTGGATACTGTCACAGCAGATCTGATCGGGGAAACGGAAAACGGGGATGTGATCGTAAAAACAGGAGAAAATCAGACGATTTCCGGAGTGGAAGCGAAGGAAAAACTTAAGAAGGAAGGAATCGTTACCACCGAAAAGAAGGTAAGACTGGTGGTTGAGCCGTATATGTCGGTGGAAGTAAAGGGTGTGACCGAAAAACGGGGAGTGAATGTGATCACTTTTGAAATCACTGCATTATACAATGTAAAAGCCACAACAGCCAGAAAGAATGAGACCATGCAGGAAGAAGGAACCGGTAGAAATACCATTCTGATCGGCACAGCAATCCCGCAGAAGGTTGGAACCCCGGTTACGATCACCCTGCCGCTCCCGGCAGATTATCCGACCGAAGATCTCTTTATCCGGCATCTGTTACATAGCGGAAAAATTGCTTATTATCCGGTAACCGTAAAGAAAACGCAGGGAATTGCGATGGCAGAGTTTGTAAACAAGGATGGCTTTAGTACCTTTGAGCTGCTCTCAGACAGCCGAAAGGGAACGGTTGCATTTGATCATGGAGTCGGAGAACGGAGCTATAGCCTGGAGCAGATGGATGAAGCGCTTCCGACAGTCAGCAAGGATGGAGCTGTGTTCAAGGGTTGGAAGATCAACGGCACGTTGTATACAACTGTGAACGAAGCACTCCTGGATGCGCTGGATCAGGCAAAAGGACATCGTGTGACGGCGCAGGCAGTTCTGGAAAGCACAGACTCCGGCAGCCAGAAGGGAGACAGCAGCTCCGGTTCCGGCAGCGACGGAGATACTGACTGGAATGTGACCAGAAATGCATGGGAAACAAAGAATGTCAATGGCGTAGTCAGATGGAGATACTATGGCAGCGATGGACGATGTGTATCCAATGCATGGAAACAGCTTCCGTACAAGGAAACCATGTTCTGGTATCACTTTGGTGCTGACGGGTACATGGATACCGGCTGGTTTAAAGATGCGGATGGAAACTGGTATTACCTGAATCCGGTATCTGATGGCACGCAGGGAACCATGAAGACCGGCTGGCTGAAAGACGCAGACGGAAACTGGTATTATCTGAATCCGGTTTCCGACGGTACGCGGGGAGCGATGAAGACCGGCTGGCTGAAAGATGCGGATGGAAGCTGGTATTATCTGAACCCGGTTTCTGACGGTACCCAGGGAGCGATGAAGACCGGCTGGTTTACAGATCCGCAGGATGGACATCTCTATTATCTGGATCCAAAGACCGGTGCAATGGTGACCGGAAACGTACAGAATGATCATATGTGATCCTGTTTCACAGGGATCCATCAACTTTTGTGGTTGATGGATCCCTGCTTTTATCTTCTCATAGGACAAATGGAAATTTTTACTTGACAGTTCTATGTTTTTTCATGTATGATAGAAATAGTGTGAAGAGACATTTATCGTTTTCATGCAAATGTATGTAATGACCACTCCCGCAGAACAGACTACGGAAGTTAAGCCCATCGGACAGGCGGGTCAAGCGCCGCGTGGGGTTAAGCCCACATTATTGATTGAGTTAAAAGCTCAAATTTATAAGTTGATTACTTTATAATCAGTGTTTGAAAAACACATCATCTTGTGAATCGGTCAATAAGTGCAGGGACAATATATTTGCGATTGCAGACTTGGAAGAAAAAACGATAAAGCTCAGAGGCAGACGGGAGCGGAGTGACGCGCCCCAGACCCCAATGGAATAGAATCGTTTTGAGCAGATGATGGTTTTGGCGTCATCTGCTTTTTTATTATTCAGATGATGCGCAATCAATAAAATGCGTGAGGAACAAAACCATGGACAGAGAGAGACAAAAGAAAGCCCCGATCTATGAAGCGCTCGAGGAATTTAAAAAGAAGAGAGTTGTCCCGTTTGATGTACCGGGACATAAGAGAGGACGCGGAAATCCGGAACTGGTACAGCTTTTAGGCGAAAAATGTGTATCTTTGGACGTAAACTCGATGAAGCCGCTTGACAACCTCTGTCATCCGGTCTCCGTGATCCGTGAGGCGGAAGAGCTTGCGGCGGAGGCATTCGGAGCGGCCAGCGCCTATCTGATGGTAGGCGGAACGACATCGGCGGTCCAGAGCATGATCCTCTCGGTGGTAAAAGCCGGAGATAAGATCATCCTGCCGCGAAACGTACATAAGAGCGTCATCAACGCTCTGGTGCTCTGCGGCGGAATCCCGATCTATGTAAATCCGGAGATGAACCAGAGACTCGGTATTTCACTGGGAATGCAGGTCGAAAAAGTAAAACAGGCCATCGAGGACAATCCGGACGCAGTTGCGGTGTTCGTCAACAACCCGACCTATTATGGCATCTGCTCTGATATAAAAACGATCGTACAGCTTGCCCATGCGAGAGGCATGAAGGTCCTCGCGGACGAGGCTCATGGAACCCATCTGTATTTCGGAAAGAATCTTCCGATCTCCGCAATGGCAGCGGGAGCCGATATGGCGGCGGTATCCATGCACAAGTCCGGCGGAAGCCTGACCCAGAGTTCGCTTCTTCTTTTAAATAAGGGAGTGAACACCGACTATGTGCGCCAGATCATCAATCTGACCCAGACTACAAGCGCATCCTACCTGCTTCTTTCCAGTCTTGATATCTCAAGACGAAATCTGGCTCTCCGCGGCGAGGAATCCTTCGCGAAGGTCGTTGAGATGGCAGAGTACGCGAGACGGGAGATCAACTCCATCGGTGGCTACTATGCTTACGGAAAAGAACTTGTAAACGGTGACAGCATTTTCGATTATGATGTGACGAAGCTCTCCGTGTATACAAGAGACATCGGGCTTGCGGGAATCGAGGTCTATGATCTTCTGCGCGACGAGTATGATATCCAGATCGAATTCGGTGACATCAGCAACATTCTGGCTTACATCTCCATCGGAGATCGTATCCAGGACATCGAGCGCCTTGTTGGTGCTCTGGATGATATCGAGCGTCTCTACAAAAAAGACAGCTCCGGACTGCTCTCTGGCGAGTACATTTCTCCAAAGGTTGTGATGTCCCCGCAGAAAGCGTTCTACTCCGAGAAGGTCTCTGTTCCGGTGGAAGCGTCTTCAGGAAGAGTCTGTGCGGAGTTTGTGATGTGTTATCCGCCGGGAATCCCGATCCTGGCACCGGGGGAGATGATCACGGATGATGTGGTCCAGTATATCCTGTATGCGAAGAAAAAGGGATGCTCCATGCAGGGAACAGAAGATCCGGCGGTGGATCATCTGATGGTGCTGGCAAACATATAGCATGAATTTTTTAAGGCGCCGGACCTGGCTGCAGGCAAACAGGCTGTCTGCCCGCAAACAGGCTTTGGCCAATACGATACAAGGAGTCACGAGATATGGAATTCTGGTTTTCAGAACTGCACACCGGAAACGTCAAGCTGTCCATCAAGATCGAAAAGCAGCTGTTTTCCGGGGAGAGTGAATATCAGCGGATCGACGTGTTCGATTCCGAGGAATTTGGAAAATTTATCGCTCTGGACGGGGAGATCGTATTCTCCGAGAAGGACGAGTTTATTTATGACGAGATGGTGACCCATGTGCCGATGGCGGTCCATCCGTGTGTGAAGGACGTACTGATCATCGGCGGCGGCGACGGCGGTGTCGCGAAAGAACTTTTGCAGTATGACTGCGTGGAACATATCGATGTCGTGGAGACGGATGAGATGTTTGTGGAGGTTTCAAGAAAATTTTTCCCGGAGGTGGCCTGTGCCTTAGATGATCCGCGTGTCGAGGTCCACTATGATGACGGTCTGAGATTTTTAAGAAACAAGAAGGCAAAGTATGACCTTATCATCAACGATTCCACAGACCCCTTCGGTCATACAGAGGGATTGTTCACGAAGGAATTCTACGGTAGCTGTTACAGCGCCTTAAAGGAAGATGGGATCATGGTCTACCAGCACGGAAGCCCATTCTACGATGAGGACGAGCTGGCCTGCCGCAGTATGCACCGAAAGGCGTTCCGCTCTTTCCCGATCAGCCGTGTGTATCAGGCACATATTCCAACCTGTCCGTCCGGATACTGGCTCTTCGGCTTCGCTTCAAAGAAATATCATCCCATCAAGGATTTCAAGCCCCGGGAATGGGATGCATTAAATATCGAAACCTGGTATTATACGACACATCTTCACATGGGAGCATTCATGCTGCCGAAGTATGTTGAGGATCTTTTAAAAGAGGAGGAAAAATAAATATGAGCAGATTAATGATCATCGGTTGCGGAGGTGTTGCGTCCGTAGCGATCCACAAGTGCTGTCAGAACAGTGATGTATTCACAGAAATTATGATCGCAAGCCGTACCGTATCCAAGTGCGATGCTTTAAAGGAGAAACTTCAGGGAACGACAAAGACGAAGATCACGACCGCGAAAGTGGACGCTGACAACGTGGACGAGCTGGTCGCTTTAATGGAAAGCTACAAGCCGGATGCAGTGTTAAACGTTGCACTCCCGTATCAGGACCTGACGATCATGGACGCATGCTTAAAGGCTGGCGTGAACTACATCGATACCGCAAACTACGAGCCGGAGGACACCGACGATCCGACCTGGCGTGCGATCTATGAGAAACGCTGCAAGGAAGAGGGCTTCACCGCATACTTTGATTATTCCTGGCAGTGGGCATATCAGGAGAAATTCAAAGAGGCTGGACTTATGGCACTCTTAGGAACAGGTTTTGACCCGGGCGTCACAAGCGTCTTCTCCGCGTATGCGTTAAAGCACTATTTCGATGAGATCCACACCATCGACATCTTAGACTGCAACGGCGGCGACCATGGTTATCCGTTCGCTACAAACTTCAACCCGGAGATCAACCTCCGTGAGGTATCCGCAAACGGCTCCTACTGGGAGAACGGTCACTGGGTAGAGACAAAACCGATGGAGATCAAGCGCGAGTACAACTTCCCGCAGGTCGGCGAGAAGGACATGTACCTTTTACATCATGAGGAGATCGAATCCCTTGCAAAGAATATTCCGGGCGTAAAGCGCATCCGCTTCTTCATGACCTTCGGACAGAGCTACCTGACCCATATGAAATGCTTAGAGAACGTTGGAATGCTTTCCACCTCCCCGATAAACTTTAACGGACAGGAGATCGTTCCGATCCAGTTCTTAAAGGCTCTTCTTCCGGATCCGGCATCCTTAGGTCCGAGAACCGTCGGAAAGACAAACATCGGTTGTATCTTTACCGGTGTGAAGGACGGAAAAGAGAAGACGATCTATATTTATAACGTATGTGACCATCAGGAGTGTTACAAGGAAGTCGGCTCCCAGGCCATCTCCTACACGACAGGCGTACCGGCTATGATCGGTTCCATGATGGTCGTTGACGGAACCTGGAAGGGCGCAGGCGTATTTAACGTCGAGGAGTTCGATCCGGATCCGTATATGGAAGCGCTGAACAAGTGGGGACTTCCGTGGGTTGTGGATGAGAATCCTCAGATCGTGAAATAAAAAATTGAAAATGAATGACTGTTCGGCAGATTCGTGCTGTCCGTGGGAAAAATACGGAATGTGGAACAGTTTCAAGTACAGAAAACACCTCTGGCAGGAACGAGTTGTCAGGGGTGTTGCTGTATTGTGATACGGCAGTAAAAATGAACTTCGTTTTCTGGTAGAACTGAAATGTGTATCGGGAACGAGTCAGTAATTGGAGAACAAGATGAAGATTAATGAATTACCCACTCCATGCTATGTGATTGATGAAAAAAAGCTTCGGAAGAATCTGGAAATCTTAAAGAAAGTCAAGGATGACACCGGCTGCAAGATCCTCCTTGCACAGAAGGCATTCTCGAACTTCTTTGAGTACCCGCTGATCGGGCAGTATCTGGACGGAACCACAGCCAGCGGTCTTTTCGAGGCAAAGCTTGGATATGAAAAAATGGGAAAAGAAAATCACGTATTCTCTCCGGCCTTTAAGGAATCGGAGATCGGCGAGATCACCGATATCTGCGAACATCTGGTATTCAATTCCTTTTCCCAGCTTGAAAAATACGCGGACTTCTGTAAGGAAAAGGGTGTCAGCATCGGCATCCGCGTAAACCCGGAATGTTCCACCCAGGGTGACCACGCGATCTACGATCCCTGTGCGTCGGGATCCAGACTCGGCGTGACCCTGGCAAATTTCCGGGAAGATCTCGTGGAAAAGCTTGACGGGATCCATTTCCATACCCTCTGCGAGCAGGACTCAGATGATTTGGAGACAACCTTGAAGGCTGTGGAAGAAAAATTCGGGAAATACCTGAAGCTTCCAAATATCAAATGGCTCAATATGGGCGGCGGACACCATATCACGAGAAACGATTACGACATCGACCGCTTAGAGCGCTGCATCCGCCATATGCAGGAGACATATGATGTCACTGTCTATGTGGAACCGGGGGAAGCCGTGGCATTAAATGCGGGATATCTTGTGACGGAAGTCATGGACATTGTGGATAACGGCATTAAGACACTGATCTTAGATGCCTCCGCTGCCTGCCATATGCCGGACGTGCTGGAGATGCCCTACCGCCCGCCGCTTAAGGATTCCGGAGAAGCCGGAGAGAAGAAATACACCTACCGCCTCTCCTCCATGACCTGTCTTGCGGGTGACGTGATCGGCGATTATTCCTTCGACCATGAGGTGCGGATCGGTGATAAGCTGTATTTTGAAGATATGGCGATCTACTCCATGGTAAAAAACAACACCTTCAACGGCATGTGCCTGCCGTCCATCGCGCGAATGGATGAGAATGGGGAGTGCAGTGTGGTGAAAACCTTTGGGTATGAGGAATTTGTGAGAAGACTGGGATAAAATAGAAACATGATTATAGAAACCGGGGCTGCCGCATACCAAAATTGGTGCGGCAGCCCCTTCTCATTATTTTCGTTTCACAACGGCTGTTTTTCCACGAAAAGCAATCCCGATTTTTATGATCGGCCGG
>ENA-USUG01005908-USUG01005908.1-human-gut-metagenome-genome-assembly--contig:-NODE-5908-length-13398-cov-3.580737_pt1 | contig 13398 bp, 14 predicted proteins | sample MGYA00250059_ERZ773394 | MGnify/ENA primary metagenome ERZ773394 (study PRJEB29103, sample SAMN06111957) | human gut metagenome | biome: human gut; feature: ankylosing spondylitis patient; material... | reverse complement strand
AGACTCTCCAGCGCCTTTTTATTAATCTTATGGATATCAAGATTATCTATAAATTGAAAAATATCCTTCGGCTCGCCTTTTTCCTCTCTTGCTTCTATTATGGCATCGATAGGCGCTTCTCCTACATTTTTTACACCCATCATGGAATATGCCAACCGCTTTGCTGCATAGGTTTTCCCACACCAGGAGCGCCTTGAAGAATGATATTTTTCTTATTTCTAAGAAGACTAACCAGACGAGTATACTCTTTTTCTGACATATACACATCATCAAGAAAATCTTCCGCTGAATATTCTGGATAAGTTACCTCCTGCTCATCATCCGTATTTTCATCATTTTCAAACAAATCTTTGATTTTCTGCACGAGATCACCATACGGGGTAATATCTGTCAATGTTTTCTGTGGAAACTGATTGCTGATCGTCCACTCACCCCGATCTGTCCAATTTATTTTTCTGACATTGGCATACTCATCTGTCCGGTCCGCGTCATATTCATAATCAGACACAACGATTCCCCTTCCAAGGATCGTGTTATTCCCTTTCTTTACAAACACGACATCACCAATCTTGACATCATAGACAAACTGCCATGTGGCATGAGCGGAATTCCTATAAGAACTGCCATTTCCATACTCTCGCTTCATCTGATGCTTCATTTCATCCTTAGAATTGAAAACTTCAAGATTTCCAATTTCACCCCATCCAAGCAACATATAACCATTCTTATAGCATTCATCCCATTTATCCGCACCTTGTCCCGGCGCATACAACCAGTAATGAACGGTATTTACATCATTATCCGCAAGTGCATTGCTGTCACTATTTTGCTTACTTCTTAATCCAGAAATCACTTTTTTGTATATATCAGATGCAACCTCCACTGTGATTTCGACCTGCTTTCCAGCCTCAGTAAGTGTCCATACTCCTCTCACACTTTTATCAATATATCCAGCTTCAACGAGATAATTTCTTGCAAAAGCAACCTCATTATCAAATTTATTAACTTTTGTCTTTCCTCTGGTTGCTTTAATTACCTCATCTGTCAAATGCTCATTTTCGATAATTTTATTTCTTGCCTCTAGCGGCGTTGCAGAGCCACCTAAATCACGTAATGCCTGTAGTAATGGCATAAACCATTTAAGAAATTCAGCCTTTGATATTTTTTGATCTTTTTTTATCACTTGTTCTCCCATATCAAATTTGCCCCTTCATATTGCATTTCTATTTCTCTTTTTTCTGGATGATCACTGCCCAGAGCCCATCCCCCAGCCTTTTATTCATCATATTCTCCGCCGTATCCGTCAAAATCTCCTCATCGTCATAAGACAGATTCTTTCCCGCCGAAACAAGCCAGGAGCCAAAGCCATGCTCGGAAATCATTCTGGAGACTTCCGCTACAGGTTCGACACCGCCGAGAAGCAAAAAAATATTTTTCCCGCGTTCAAGAACCTCCCAAGGTTTAGCCTCTCTTCCGTGAAGGCTTTCCAGCTCCAGATCCTGCCACGGAATCTGCAGGCGGGAAGCGAAATAAGAAACGGTAGAAATTCCGGGAAGGATCTCTAACTGGATCTCCTGGTCTTTTCCTGCTTCCTGACGCTCTCTTAGAGTTTCTGCCAGGCCGGAAGCGCCACTGTAGAATCCGGTATCACCGGAATAAAGAACTGCCAGTTTACGAAGCTGCGGCGCATGCTCAAACCAGTCAAGAATCTTCTTTCCATCGTAAGCCTTCATGACTGCTTTTTCGCCCAGATCTTTTTCAACACTTTCTATCATCCGGGATGCGCCTGCTACTGCATCGGCTTCCAGGAGGGTCTTTCTTGCAGCTACGGTCCACATTCCTGGGGCGCCCATTCCGATTCCGATCAGGGTGATGGTGCGGGAAATCGTTTCCATTCCAAAGGGTTCCAGATATTGGCACGCTTCTTCCAGGGAAATTCCTGTCTCTTTTAAAGGACGTCCGATTACCAGTGCGATTGCGCCAACGGCCTCTGCTGCATGGATCTTATCAAGGAAGCCACCTGCATGACCGGATTCTTTGGTCACTAAATAGTTTGCTCCTGTCATACGCATAGTTGCGATGTTCATCTCCAGACTGAATGGACCCTGCATGGCAATCATGTGGTTTCTGGGAAAGCCCAGGGTTTCGCTGTTTAATAGTGCCTGACTGTCTGGGAGAATCCGGGCAAAGATTCGTTCTTTGTAGTCTGGAATTGCGGTGTATTTGGCCAGTTCCTTGCTGCCTGTGGTCACCAGGACAGTTCCCTCATGGCTTTTTAACCATTCTACTGCCTGATCTACAGAATCTACGGTAACAATAGAATCTACATTTGTCACAGAGTTCACAGCCACCACAGAGTTCGTGATCTCAGCACGACTCTCGTTTTTCACAGATTTCATGGTCAATTTTTGTTCTTTCGTCTCCAATTCTGGTTTTCTCAAAACCCGATACCGCGGAATCTGCATCTTCTGGCACACCTGCGTCACATTTTCCGTGACCACCCGCGCATATGGGTGAGTGGCATCCAATACCAGCGATGGCTTTTCTGCCACAAAAAGTGCTTCCATCTCATCCTTTTCCAAAGCCCTGCGGATCACCCGCACAGAAGGGCTCTCCGGCACCAGCATCTCCCCGTATTCTGACACTACGCAGACGACCGTTTGAATCTTATGTTCCCCACAGAATTTTGCCAGCTTGCGGCCTTCCGTGGTTCCTCCAAATATGATCACATCAGACATTTCGATATCCTCTCGGTGAAATCATCCATTCTCCATCGGTTTTTGTTCTGGAATTGCCAATGAAAACCGTGGTAAACATATCAACCTGTGTATCTTTCAATTCTTCAAGAGTCAGAACGTGCTTTTCCTGTCCGTCACGGCCGATCTGCTTCACATAGCCGCATACCGTATCCGCAGAACGGTGCTGCAGGATCAGTTCGCAGGCCCAATGCAGGTAATCGGCGCGCTTTTTGCTGGACGGATTATAGAGACAAATGATCATGTCTGCCTCCGCCGCATGCAGCAGCCGTTTGCCGATCAAGTCCTTCGGTGTCAAAAGATCGCTTAAACTGATCACGGCAAAATCATGACAAATAGGCGCTCCCAGCACTGCCGCACCGGCACTGGCTGCTGTCACGCCTGGAACGATCTCGATTTCCATCTCTGGGAATTGCTCTGCCAGTTCCAGAACCAGACCAGCCATGCCATAGACACCGCTATCACCGCTGCAGATCACTGATACAACCTTTCCCTCCGCTGCAAATTCCAATGCTTTCCGACACCGGTCCACTTCCTGCATCATGGGTGTGGAAAATAATTCCTTTCCAGGGAAATATTCACGAATCAGATCCACATACACCGTATATCCCACGATGATATCACTCTGTTCCAGCGTCCGGACTGCCTTTATGGTCATCTGCTCATAGGAACCTGGACCGATTCCTACTACATATACTTTTCCTGTCTGTTTCATCAAACGATTACCGTTCCTTTCTAAAATGTGATGCCGTTATGCGGAATCCGCGCCGCCGCCACCGTCACTCCATCATAGACCGTTTTATGGCAGACCAGATAACCGCCTCTCTCCCTGGCTGCTTTCAACGCTGCCCGCTCGCAGACATTTCCAACACCAGTAATCTGCTTTACAAAGGCTGATTCTGCGAAATCTCCAGGAACTGCCGCCAGTTCTTCTGAAGAATAACAGATCACCGGGGTCTGAAGTGCCTCAGCAGCTGCCAAAAGACCCGGTTCTTCTTTTTTTAAGTCAATGGTTGCGATTGCTGCGATGGATAATGGGTGAAGGTTCTGTTCTTTTAGAAGCTGATGGATAGCTGACTGGATCTGTCCTGCAGGCGTTCCTTTTCGGCAGCCGATTCCGAGAATGATAACCGGAGGCACAAGCCTCAAAATATCTTTTTCCCTTGAACAAGTTTCTGACCTGTCTTTCAACGAATCAGTATTTATCGTAATTTGAATATTCCGATCACAGAATTGCCCTTCACATAATCCTTTAGGAAGTGTTCCATTCCATAAAAAATCTGTGAAAAATCCCACCTTCCGCCCAGTCAAAAGCTCCGCTGAAATCTCCTTTGCCAACTCTCGGTCCGCAATTTTTAGTCCATTTTTCCGTGCAAATACATCCACCGCAAACTTGTGGTTCACATCAGTCGCAGTCGTTATCACTGCCTGGCTGCCTGTCAGTTGGCTGATGGTTTCCGCCAGTTCATTGGCGCCGCCCACATGCCCAGACAATAGAGGAATACAGAACTGCCCCAACTCATCCATCACCAGAACCGCCGGATCATAAAATTTATCCTGCACCAAAGGCGCAATGGCACGCACCGCGATTCCCGTGGCTCCAATAAAAATCAAAGCGTCCATAGCTGCAAACATTTCCCTTGCCCAATCGTTTAAAGGGCGCTGCCATACCATACACTCTGGCTGCTTCCCAGCTTCTTCTAACACCGGTGGCTGCTTACTTTTCACATAGCAAAAAACTGAGATCTCATCACGGGCGTCAGTATTTGTTTTCAGTTTCGTATTCTGTATACACGTTTCTAACAGGGCAGAACTCATTGGATTTGCCCCATTCTGCAATTTCTCACTCAAAGTCGCACATAATTTCCGGTTCAATCTGGTTCCATTTACCGTAAAGCTGATCACCGCCAGCTTCATCATTTTTCCTCCTTCACCGATGCCTGACGAAACTCTGTGGTAAAGCCTGGATCATACAATTTCGACCGCTCATATCCCGTCTGGGCCACCGCGTCACCTACGATGATCAGCGCAGTTTTGGTGATCTGCTCCCGTTCTGCCGAAACAGCCAGTGTAGCTACCGTACACCGCACCACCTTCTCATCCGGCCAGGTGGCCTTATAGACGATGGCCGCCGGAGTATCCGCCTGATATCCGCCTTTCATCAACTCTTCCGACAATTTCTTTAACATTCCGGTACTTAAAAATACCACCATCGTTGCGCCGTGAGACGCGAAAGAGGCGATGCTCTCCCGCTCTGGAACAGGCGTTCTCCCTGCCATACGGGTGATCACTACGCTCTGGGTAATATCCGGCAGTGTATATTCCATACCAAGAGCCGCCGCCGCGCCACAGAAAGAGCTGACTCCTGGGCATACTGCATATGGGATTCCCAGTTCGTTTAACTGATCCATCTGTTCCCGGATCGCCCCGTAAAGGCTTGGATCGCCGGTGTGAAGCCGTACCGTCATCTGCCCATTCTTTTCCGCTTCTCTCATCACATCGATCACTTCTTCCAGCGTCATATGGGCGCTGTTATAGATCTGACAATCCATTTTCACATACGACAATAACTCTGGATTGACCAGAGATCCTGCGTAAATGATCACATCTGCCTCGCCTAATAATTTTGCGCCCCTCACCGTGATCAGATCCGCTGCGCCAGAACCTGCGCCAACAAAATTTATCATCTGTCCTTTTCCTCCTTTGGAGAATCTTTTACAATCATCAAAGTATAATATCCGGCCTTTTCTGGAAAATGTTCCACCCCATGATACAGCTTCTGGTTCTCCATGGTACAGTTTTCCGCCATATAAGCCGGTAATTGATTTTCCCGCAGCTGTTCTACCACCTTCGGATATGCTTTTCCCGATTTCATGATCACTTTCACACCGGAAAGAGCCAGCGCCGACTGGATTCCGTAGCTTCCGGGCAAAATATGTATCTCTTCCGCCTGTTCTCCCAGGGAAATGCCCAGTTCTGCCGCTGCCGCACAGAAGGATGGAATCCCGCTGATCAGTTTCGTCTCATACCCCTGCTTTTCTACCCTCTGCACCAAATACATGGAACTGGCATAAACGGTTGTATCACCTAAGGTCAGCAGAGACACATCGTACCCCTTTTCCAGTTCCCGGATCAAAGTCTCAGTACCATCCTTGTGGGCCTGTTCCAAAATATCAGGGTCTTTTGTCATTGGCATCTTCACACAGATTACTGGTTTTTCTTTCATCTCCGGAACTGCTCCCATGGCGATCTGGTATGCGGTGCACTGGATCGGATCATCATGCGGAATGGCAATCACCTGACATTCCCGTATGATCCTTGCCGCTTTTAAAGTCATCAGCTCCGGATCACCAGGTCCGACGCCGACTGCATATAATGTTCCTGTCATAAATTCTATCACTTTCTCTATTCGTAATGCTTCCAAACTGTTACGATTGTCTCCATCTCTCAATCATCCGGTCACTGTCACTTGTTTTTCCCAGTATACCGTATACGGTGGAAAATGTCACCACCTGGACATCACAGTTCCCGCCTGCCCATTGCTTCATATAACGCTGCATCCTGGAAACCGCCGTATGCATCACCTGGTCACAGATTCCCCAGGACTTTAAGTATTCCAGAGCCTCCTCCGTGGTATTGCAGCCGAAAATCCGATCGGTCCATTCGTTGCGAACCTGCTCATCCAAAGTATCCGGCAGGCAATCTGCCATGATCTCCATTCTCCTGTCGCCGTATTTGGAATGGGTGTTTTTCACGCCTCCGGCTACTTTAATCAATTTCCCAATATGTCCCACAAATAAAATTTCGCTCATTCCCGCATCCGCAGACCATCGGATCGCATCTGCAATAAAATTGCTGCAGGTAACAGCCTGATCGATGGCGATTCCCAGATGTTCCGACAGAAATCGTTCTCCATAATTGCCGGGAGCCAGAATCAGACGGTGTTCCCCAGCTACAGCTCTCATATGGATCTCCAGACGGATCGTATCCATCAGGGCCTGTTCACTCATGGGATTGACGATTCCTGTCGTGCCAAGGATGGAAATACCACCTTCGATCCCCAGCTTGGGATTAAAGGTTTTTAACGCCAGTTCCCGGCCTGCAGGAATCCAGAGCTGGATCAGATAGTCTCCATGGGCTTCTGTTTCTTCTAGCACGTGGGCCACAGACTGGAAAATCATCTGCCTCGGAACCGGATTGATTGCATATTTACCAACAGGACAGGAAAGTCCTGGCTTTGTCACCAGACCAATTCCATCCTTCGCCGTCAAAAAAAGCCGGAACTGCCCAGAATGATCCGCATCTGTATCCGGTTCCCACTCATAGGCTCTTGCTAAAACATCCGCGTGTGCCTCCTGGTCAACATCATGTTTCTCTGCTGTTTCTTTTTTTTCACAGGTCCGATCGCTTTTTGACCCAACTGCTCTTCGAACCCCCATATCTTTCGAAATCTGTCTGACCGTCCCATAGATCCAGGCTCCATGGGTCACATCTGGGTCGTCGCCTGCATCCTTTTGAACTCCAAACCAGGTCATTTCCCCATCAACCAGCTTCTGAACCTGAAAATGAGCCACCCTGCCACCTGGTGTCTGAAGGGAAATCTGAGTTTTTTCGTCTCCCGTCAAAAAGAAAGCGGCAGCCTTCGTCGCCGCCGCTGCACAGGTTCCTGTTGTAAATCCACTTCTTAATTGTTTTTTTTCTTCCTTCATTCTCCATCACAGCGCGGCCAATCCCACGCATGGTACTCCTGCTATTAACACTGTTTTGTAACTGTAATCGTAACTATGAAGGTACTGAATCGTTACCTGTAATCATTATATTCATTTTTCTGCAGTGTTGCAATCGTTTTGTCATTGTTCTCTGGTAGGAATTTCCTGAACTGCAGCATCATTTTCCAACGCTTCCCGCTTCAATTCCCGCTTTCTTTTCGTCATTAATCCACCGATCCGGCCGCTTTCCTTGGATGTCAGGCTTTTCCAGCCACCCTTTAAGATCTTATCCCCCAGCCCGATCTCGTCAGCAATCTCATATTTTAATAATTCCTCCGGCGTCATATTTTCAAAATCCAGTGGTTCCTCTTTCTTTTTCTTTGCCATAAAAAATGGGTACACTCCTCTCGCATAATCATTTTGCAATTTGGAGTATACCCATTTTTTAAAAGCCTATACAAAGGACTTCTGTTGATTTAATATCGATCATCCGGTCTTAACGGCATGATCAGTGCTGCGATCAGATAAACGATCAATCCCGTTCCTGAACAGGCGAATACAACCCAGAGCAGTCGGATAATGGTTGGATCAATATTAAAGTACTCGCCAAGGCCGCCGCAAACGCCAAATAAAATTTTGTTGGTATCAGAACGATATAATTGTCTGTTTAAATCCATAATATGCCTCCTTCTTCTTTAATAAGCAACCCCCAATATCAGGGAAATAACCAGAAACGCCATTCCTACAGCTCCACAACTCAAAGCCGCTTTCAGCATCACTCGGATCCATCCGTTCTTTTTCTTCTCCATGATCACTCACGCCCCTTTCGGTGCAGCAGACGGTTCAGTCTGTTAACAAGCTTCACAAACACCATCGGCACCAGTTTCCCGTAAAACAGGATTGATGCCAGCACCAGTAAAATTGTTCCGGACATGCCCAAAAATCCCCAGCCCAGCCACCATAGTCCATAGAGATCAGCTAAATACAGATAATAGATTCCCTGGATCAGCATGACTGCGCTTAAAAAGAACAGAAAAATCGTTCCAGCTCCGATTCCAAGTAGAATTACTACCAGGGCTCCTATAATCCCTACAAGTATAGCCAGCAGGATTCCCACGCCTCCTGCGATCGCTGGGCCGAACAGAATCACTGCCAGCACGATCAAGAGAATCTGCCACCAGACAAACCCTCTTCGTTTCCTGCCATTTCCCGCCTGGCAGGTATTGTCTGTGTGAAATGGCTCTTTCTCCTGTCCCTGCTTAGCAGTCTCCTCTTCCATCACCTCTGGAAGATCCAGCCTTTTGGCCACATCATACCCCGGTTCCTTAAATCTTGTGTCTTCAATGCCATGATCTGTAAAATCGCCGCCTTCGTTTAAATCCCCATTCAGATCGCAGCGAATCATGGATGCGATCCGTTCCGGGCTTCCAAATTCTTTTAATACTGCAGCTGTGTTTTCTCCAGCCTCCTCCAGATAGTCCTGATAATAATTCAGGGCATCCTGTTTGTTCTCATCGTCCGGCAGATCTGCAAGAAGCTCTTTTAATCTTGTCATAAACTCTTCTTTGTTCATACGTCAGGTTTCCTCTAAAATCCTTCCTATTTTTTCTGAATACACCGCCCATTCACCGCGATACAGATTCAACTGTACCCGCCCCTTTTCCGTAATCTTATAATATCTGCGGTTTCGCCCGTCAATGGCCATGTCGTAAACCTCCAGACATTCCTCTTTCTGCAGTCTACGCAGAACCGGGTACAAGGTGGAATCTGAAATTTCAATTACCTCCCGCACATCCTGGGTGATCCGGTAACCATAAGTTCCCTCTACATCTTTCGAGACAACAGACAGGACAATGGCATCCAAAAGAGCCGCGCCTGTATTAAAAACCATGCGTACACCGCCTTTCCTTCTAAAACCCGATATTGTTTGAACAGAACATACCTTTCAACACGGATATGTTGTGATTGGATTTATATTCCGTTCTGTCATATATTGGATTAATCACTATATTATATGTTATATAGTATTGTCTGTACATATACTATACATCATATAATATTGTTTGTCAAGATACCAGGGTCAAAATTCCTATGACATGAAAAAAGAGCGCTGATATTACTATCAACGCTCTCAAAATTAATTATCGTAACTGTTCAGTACCTTCAGAGTTACAAATCAATCTTCAATTATTCAGCATCCTCAGCTGGAGCCTGCAGTGCCTTCATGCTTAAGCTGATCTTCTTATCAGCCTCGTTGAAATCAACGATCTTAGCCTCGATCTCCTGACCGATTGCTAATACATCTGCTGGTTTCTCTACATGCTCTCTGGAGATCTGGGATACATGCAGTAATGCATCTACGCCTGGCTCTAACTCAACGAATGCACCGAAGTCAGTCATACGTGCCACACGACCTGTTACTACGTTGCCAACTGCATACTTCTCTGCTGCGTTAGCCCATGGATTCTGCTCTGGGAACTTTAAGCTTAATGCGATCTTCTCGCCGTTGATCTCTTTGATCAGAACTTTAATCTTCTCGCCTGCCTTGAATACCTTCTTAGGATTCTCTACACGGCCCCAGGACATCTCGGAGATGTGAAGCAGACCATCTGCTCCGCCTAAATCGATGAATGCACCGAAATCAGTTACATTCTTGATCACGCCCTCTACAACATCGCCAGCATGGATCTTCTCGAATAACTCTTTCTGAAGCTCTGCTTTCTTAGCAACCATCAGCTGTTTTCTATCGCCGATGATTCTTCTTCTGCGAGGATTGAACTCAGTGATCACGAACTCGATATCCTGACCAGCATACTTGGATAAATCTTTCTCATAAGTATCGGATACCAGGCTTGCTGGGATGAACACTCTGGCCTCATCTACAACAACGCTTAAACCACCATCCAGAACCTGAGCAACTTTAGCGGTCAGAACCTCATGGTTATTAAATGCATCCTCTAACTTCTTATTGCCTCTGTCAGCAGCCAGTCTCTTATAAGATAATGCAACCTGGCCCTCGCCATCGTTTACTTTTACAACCTTTGCTTCCATCTCGTCACCAACGTGAACAAGATCTCTTAAATCTACGCCGGACTCATTGGTATACTCGTTTCTCGGGATGATGCCATCGGATTTGTAGCCGATATTTAAAACGATCTCATCTTCTTTTACATCGATGACCTTACCAGTGACAATCTCTCCTGTACGTATTGTTTTTAATGATTCCTCTAACATTTGTTCAAAACTTAATTCTGACATTAGTATGAACCTCCTCAATGATTTTCTTGGGGGTCGAAGCCCCTGCTGTAATACCTACGCTGCGCACAGAATTTACACTCTCAGGATTCAAATCGTCCAGTGTCTGAATGTAATAAGTATCCTTACACTCTTTTTGGCATATCTCGTACAGTTTGCGGGTGTTAGAACTATTCTTCCCGCCGATGACGATCATAGCATCTACCTGCGAAGCTATACGTTCAGCTTCCACTTGTCTTTCCTGTGTTGCATTGCAAATCGTATTTAAAACAAGTATATCATAACCCTTTTTCTCAAATTTTTCAACTAAATCTTTAAATTTATTGTAATTAAATGTCGTCTGGGATACGATACACAGCTTTTCACCTGTGAAGGATGGCAGTTTTTCCATCTGTTCCTCATTTTTTACGACCATTGTGCGCGCATCGCCCCATCCTTTGATGCCCTCCACTTCCGGATGGGTCTCATCGCCAATAATGATCACCCGTCTTCCCTGAAGATTCTGTTCCTGGACGATCCGGTGTATCTTCTTGACAAAAGGACAGGTAGCATCCACGATCTGGACTCCCTGTGCCTTCAGCATATCATAAATGTGTTTTCCCACGCCGTGGGAGCGGATGATCACGGTCCCCTCTGTCAAAGCTGAAATCTCATTCTCTGAATTCAGGACCTTCACACCTTTTTCCTCCAGATCCCGCACCACCTCTTCATTATGGATAATGGGACCTAACGTGTAAATCGGGCCGCTTCCATGTTTTATCTGGTCATAAACCTGATTGACCGCCCTCTCTACGCCAAAGCAGAATCCGGCGGTTTTCGCTACGATCACTTCCATCAGTCAAGCCCCCGCTCTCTGGCTGCTCCGATAATGCCGTCCACCACCTGATCGATGGTCATCTCAGAGGAATCCAGCAGCACCGCATCCGCCGCCTGGGTCAAAGGCGCGATCTCCCGGTGCATATCCCGATAATCCCGGTCAATAATATCTTGCTCAATTTCTTCCAGATTACACATCTGACCTTTCTCTGTCAGTTCTTTGTACCTCCTGATGGCCCGCACATGACTGGAAGCCGTCAGATAGATCTTGGTCTGCGCGTTCGGGAGCACACAGGTACCGATATCACGGCCATCCATGATTACATTAGATGTCATTGCCAGATTTTGCTGTAATGCCAGAAGCGCCTGACGGACAGCCCGGTAAGCAGATACCACCGATGCAGCATTACCAACTGCTTCTGTGCGGATCTTGCCGGACACATCCCTGCCGTTTAAGATCACCTGCTGAACGCCGTCCTGATAGCGGAGGGAAATGTCGATCTGTCCGCATGCAGCAGACACTTTTTCTTCGTCTTCCGGCTGGATGCCATTCTCTAAAAAGTAAAGTGCCATCGCCCGGTACATGGCTCCGGTATCCACATAAATGAATCCAAGCTTTGCCGCTACAAGCTTGGCAATTGTACTTTTGCCAGCGCCTGCAGGTCCGTCAATAGCAATATTATACGTTGATGACATGAAAAATATATTCTCCTTTAACAGTATTCAATATGGGAGCCCGCCGCCCATCCGGTGGACCAGGCAATCTGAAGGTTAAAGCCACCCGTCACCGCATCCAGATCCAGCACTTCTCCGGCAAAATAAAGGCCGGAAACCTTCTTGGATTCCATGGTAGTGGGATTAATCTCCTTCACAGAAATACCGCCCTGGGTGATAATAGCTTCTTTGTAATCCCGAAGTCCGGTTAAGGTTACCTGGAATTGTTTTAAAACAGAAACCAGAGCCGCCCGCTCCTGTTTGGTGATCTCGTTGACCTTTTTATCCGGAGAAATTCCGCTTCGTGAGATCACCACCGGGATCATCTTAGATGGCAGCAGATGTGCCAGAGAATTCTTAAACTGTTTATTCAGAAATCCTTCAAAATCCCGCAGAATCCTAGTATCCAGCTGTTCCTCGGTTAAGGCTGGCTTTAAATCAATCACCAGTTTTAAAGGATGCTTGCGGATGGCTTTGGCTACATAACTGCTGGCACTCAAAAGCACCGGACCGCTGACGCCAAAATGGGTAAATAACATCTCACCAAATTCCCTGTAGAGTTCTTTCTTCCCATCGTAGATCACTGCCTCAATATTCCGTAACGACACTCCCTGAAGACTGCGTACATCATCCTCTGCCGCTTCAAATGGCACTAAAGCCGGAGACAGCTCTGTCACTGTATGGCCGCATTCTTTTGCAAAATCATAACCATCTCCCGTAGAGCCGGTGGCCTGATAAGACATGCCTCCCGTTGCCACGATCACAGCATCTGCAAAAACTTTGGTATTATTTTTCTTCAGCCGGATTCCCACACAGTGTCCGTCCTCTATCAACAGATCCTTCACCTCTGAATGCAGATGGACATCCACATTCAGATCCCGCATCTGACGGCTTAAAGCAGAGATCACATCAGAAGACTTATCCGATACTGGAAATACCCGGTTCCCGCGCTCCGTCTTTAATGGACAGCCGTTCCGTTCCAGAAGATCCATAATATCCTGGTTGGTGAACCCATAAAAACTACTATATAAAAAACGGGGATTGGTCACCACGTTCTGCAGCATAGTCTCCATAGATCGGAAGAGCACACGTCTGACTCCAGTCACTAGCTTATCTCGTATGCCGTCTTCTGCTTGAAAAAAAAAAAA
>ENA-USUG01005896-USUG01005896.1-human-gut-metagenome-genome-assembly--contig:-NODE-5896-length-13419-cov-5.512892_pt1 | contig 13419 bp, 19 predicted proteins | sample MGYA00250059_ERZ773394 | MGnify/ENA primary metagenome ERZ773394 (study PRJEB29103, sample SAMN06111957) | human gut metagenome | biome: human gut; feature: ankylosing spondylitis patient; material... | reverse complement strand
GGTATATATAAAAACATAAAACCGGGAAAACAACCAAATGTTCTCCCGATTATAGGATAAATGATGATTTAATGTATGGATTCCGTACCGTAACCTGATCGGATTTGAGGAGGAAGAGAAATGAGGTGGTTAGAAAAGATGAATGACAATATACGAAGAGGAGTAAGAAGCTGGCTACAGATTCAGCCGGCAAGTCCGTATAACATACAAATCACTGAAATGATGGACTTTGAGACTCATGCGATTAGAGATCGGATCTGGTATCGGGGTGATAGCAATGAGCTGGAGCAGCTGTACGGAAATCTGATTGAATATGCGGATAAATACAAGTTCTGGGCAAGCAGATGTACACCAGGAATGGAGATGCGGAAGATCCATACTGGTTTGCCGGGACTGATGGTGCGGACACTGACAGCAATTACGCTGGTCGATATGAATGATTTTGATTTTGATAATGAAAAGCAGGGTCAGATCTGGTCAGAAATCGAAAAGAAAAATAAATTCCGGAAGAAGATAGAAAAGGCCCTGAAGGAAGTGCTGTATATCGGTGATGGTGCTTTTAAAGTGACGATCGATACCGAGGTGAGTGAGTATCCGATCCTGGAATGGTATCCGGGAGAGCGAGTGGAGATCATCCGGCAGCATGATCGAGCTCAGGAAGTCATTTTTAAGACACCATATGATATCAGAGGACAGCGGTATGTGCTGAATGAACGCTATGGCTACGGCTATATTACGAATGAACTGTACAGAGGAGAACAGCAGGTAGATCTGAGTAGCTTGGAAGTAACAAGAAATTTGAAGGATTATACATTTGACAAGAATGCGATCCTGGCTGTGCCAATCATGGTGTATGAATCAGCAAAGTATGAGGGACGTGGCGGTTCTATCTTTGACGGAAAACTGGACAGTTTTGATGCATTTGATGAGGTTTTTTCGCAGTGGATGGATGCGCTCCGAGCCGGAAGAGCAAAAACATACATCCCGGAGTGCTTGGTTCCGAAAGATCCGCAGACAGGGCAGATCCTTAAGCCTAACCCGTTTGATTGCAGATATTTTGCCGGGGACAATGATATGTCCGAAAAAGCAGAGAATAAAGTCCAGACAGACCAGCCAGATATCCCCCATGAGAGTTATTTGGCATCTTACATTACAGCTTTGGATCTGTGCCTGCAGGGGATCATCAGTCCCAGTACTCTTGGTATTGACACGAAGAAGCTGGACAATGCTGAAGCCCAGAGGGAGAAAGAGAAAACCACACTTTATACCAGAAATGCAATCGTGGAGGCTCTTCAGGAGACACTTCCGGAAGTGGTCAGTGCGGCACTGAATGCTTATAATATCCTGATGAAGAAGCCGGTGGAAGAGGTCAAGGTGGATATTCCGTTTGGAGAATATGCAAATCCATCCTTTGAAAGCCAGGTGGAAACTCTTGCAAAGGCACGCCCAGGTGTTGCTCTGATGAGCGTAGAGGCACAGGTGGAAGAGCTGTACGGAGATTCCAGGGATGATGAGTGGAAACAGGAAGAAATAGCCCGCCTGAAAGCGGAGCAGGGGATAGCGGAAGTAGAAGAACCAGGAGTCAATATGGCTGCTGGTTTTTTTGACGTCAATCTGGGAGGTGAAGGAAATGCTGGTGGCAGTGGGCAAAAACGTTTACAGAATGAGCCGACAGGAGTACCAGGGGCTGCTGAAGGTGGCCAGTGAGCAGGTACCGTTCGGAATCTACGCGATTGAGAAGGAAGACTATGCAGAGCTGCGCTGTGATAAATGTGAGAGCATGTCACAGCTGAAGAAACTGACCAGAGGATTTAAGGCACGGGGATTCCGGGTGTTGTCTAATGATGGGCGGATGTTGAAATCTGCGGGACTGGATGCTACGGAAGGAGCGCTGATGAGTGCGACATAATGAGTATGATCTTGCTGAAGCCTTCCAGCGCATCGAAAATGAGCTGATGGCATCCATGATCAGAAACATGGATCGGCATCGGGCAGAAGAGACAGAGGAAGGTTATAACTGGTCCATGTGGCAGACGGAGCAGCTGAAGGCTCTGGAAAAATATAAACGCAATAATCAGAGGAAGTATCGAAAGCAATTTAAGAATATCAACAATCAGATCGATGAGCTGATCAGACAGGCGAGACAGACTGGAAATATGCAGCAGGAGATCCGGATACTCCAGGCCATAAAGAAGGGCTGGAAAGTTCATGGAAAAAATAAATCTCCTGCACATCAGACTATGATCGCTGAGTTTTTTAAGCTGAACGACCGAAAATTGGAGGCACTGATCAAAGCGACCCGGCAGGACATGGAGAAAGCAGAGACGGCGGTGCTCAGAAAGGCAGAGGATGATTACCGCAAGGCAATCTTCAATGCTCAGGTGTATGCGAACACCGGATCCGGCACTTACGAGAAAGCTGTTGATATGGCTACCAAAGATATGCTATCCCGTGGTCTTAACTGTGTGATGTATGCAAATGGAGCCAGGCACACGCTGTCTGACTATGCGGACATGGCAATCCGGACAGCCAGCAAGAGAGCATACCTGCAGGGAGAGGGTGAGAAACGTCAGGAATGGGGCGTTACCACAGTCATCATGGCCAAGCGTGGAAATCCCTGCCCGAAGTGTCTGCCATTTGTAGGCAAGGTTCTGATTGATGATGTGTGGAGCGGTGGCAGGAGTGATGGTGTAGATCCGGAGACCGGGAAGAGGTATCCTCTGATGAGTTATGCTATCAGCAAGGGTCTGTATCATCCACGGTGCAAGGACAGCCATACTACATATTTCCCAGGCATTTCTACTGCAGACGATACCTGGACAGAGGAAGAACTGAAAAAGGTTGGTCTGCAGGCGAAACAGGAAGCCCAGCAGCAGTATGCTCAGCGTCAGAAAGAAAAGTATGATCGGTTGGCCAAGTATTCGCTGGATCCGGAGAATAAGAGAAATTATAGTCTAAAAGCTGGAGAGTGGAAGAGGACTGAAGGAAGTAATGACAAGGAGATGGATATCCTTGATGCTCATTCAAAATTCATTGATAAAATGAGAGAAGATGAGCAGCCAAGCCTTCATAAGGATAAGCTGGTGATGTATTCTGAATTTACAGATCTCATTGAGGATGAAAATATTGCAGCTCCATTTGCGTATGTTCCAGGGGAAGATGTCATAAAGTATAATCCGAGTGCATCACATGTGCTGGATTATGACATGGATTATGTATTTTCACATGAAGTTTCGCACAGAATGGATTTTTTAGAGTATCAGAGCTGGAAGAATGATAAGTTCCTCAAAGCTATTGAGACCTGCTCTGAAAAGGTGTATGCTCAAAGAGAAGAGATACAGAAATGGTTTGACGTGGGCGGAAAGTACGAAGACAGTTTTGCTCTATCAGATATTATAGGTGCATTGAGTAATGGTTCAGTAGATGTACCTATAGGTCATGATGTGTCTTACTGGAATGAAGATCCGAGAAATAAGCCAATGGAGATATTTGCAAATTTGAGCAGTATTGATGTCCTGGAATTGGAAGAAAAGGAAGATATCCTCAAGGAACTATTTGAGGCATACAAGGAGCTGATTAAGTGAATGGATTGATTCAGAAAATTAGAAATGACCCGGAAATTCGGGAACTGAAAGAAAAGTGCCATGAATTGACTGGAAGATGGATCCCGTATCATTGGGATTGTTTCAAAGATTTGGATGATTACAAAGAGCATATGAGAAAAATCATACAGGAACACGATACCACTGGTCAGTAGGCTGGTGGTATTTTTATATCCATTTTAAGAAAGAGAGGAAGAATATCATGGGAATGACTTTTGGAGAAGCTATTGAGAATATGAAGAAAGGGGAAAAGGTTGCCAGAAGAGGCTGGAACGGAAAGAAGCAGTACATCCAGCTTGCTACCGGAATCTCTTACAAGACCGCCCAGGGTGAGATTGTCAACTGTGAACATGATGCAATTGGGAATAAAGCGATTGCGTTTGTTGGGACATCTGGAGTGCAGATGGGCTGGCTGGCATCTCAGGCGGATATGCTGGCAGAAGACTGGGAATTGGTTGAATAAATGCAAGAATACTATATAGTTACCAAAGATGTAGACATTCTGGCACCGTCATGGCTGTCAGAACGCATCGAGAAGGGCATAGCAACAATCCTGTACCGGACTAGAGATGGTCATGCAGAAGTGAAAGGGGTGAGAGTAAAAGGTGACGATGTGGCACAGATCGGTGACACGATCATGTTCAATGGCAGACGGATATCCGTAGAAAGGCGGTGATCCAGATATCTCGGAGCTGTCCGTGAAACAGCAGCTGACGCACGCAGGCAAGGTCCTGGGTGCTGTTTTTATGCCCGAAGGCACAAAACTACGGTGAGACACACTGAATGAACTGTTTGGGAGACACCCATAAAACTGTTATAGAGAGACACTCTTAAAACTGTGGAAGGAGACTAAAAATCATGAAAAATCTGAAAGCAATGAATCTGCAGATGTATGCAGATCCAGCACCAGCACCGACGCCAGCACCAAGTCCGACTCCGACGCCGAATCCAACACCGACACCGGCACCAGTGGAGATCGATTATGACAAACTGGCACAGTTGATTTCCGGTAAACAGGCAGCTACAGAGGATAGCCTGCTGAAAGGATATTTCAAACAGCAGGGACTCAGCCAAGAAGAGGTTGAGCAGGCAATCGCTGCTTTTAAGCAGCAGAAGGCTGCCAATACTCCAGATGTTGGAGCATTGCAGACACAGATGACTCAGGCACAGGCTGCTGCTCAGCAGGCACAGATCCAGGCAGCTGCAACACTGGAGGCCGTAGCACTTGGAATTGATGCAAAGAGCATCCCGTATATCCTGAAACTGGCAGATTTTAGTCAGGCGATAGGGCAGGATGGAAAGATCAACAATGAAACTGTAAACAATGCGCTGAAGAAAGTGCTGGAAGATGTACCGGCTCTGAAACCTCAGACTGCAGGAGGGGCAGGATTTATCCAGGTTGGTAATCCTGGAGGATCATCCAATCCGCAGCCGAGCCAGGAAGATCAGCTGGCTTTTATCTTCGGCAACAAAAAATAAAAGGAGAAATAAAAAATGGCAGTATATAGTTATGCAGAAGTATTTGAGAGAGAACTGGCACAGAAATATGCAAGAGAGCTTATTTCCAATGAGCTGACTCTTTCTAACCCGGGCATCAAGTTTTTGAATGCTCAGACAATCAAGATCCCGAAGATCACAGTATCCGGCTACAAGGATCACAGCCGTAACGGTATGGGATTCAATGCAGGTACCATTACCAACGACTGGGAGCCGAAAAAGCTTGCTCATGACCGTGATGTTGAATTTGCTATCGATCCGATGGATATCGATGAGACCAATCTGACTTTGGAGGTTGCAAATATCCAGAATGTCTTTGAAACGGAACAGGCGATTCCGGAGAAGGATAGCTACCGGTTTTCCAAGCTGTATGCAGAAGCAAAGACCTATGCATCTGATGGAGCAGTGGTTGATACCACGGCCCTGACTGCTGCAAATATCCTGGAGTGGTTCGACGAACAGATGTCCAAAATGGATGACCTGTCTGTACCGCAGGAAGGACGTATTTTCTACGTGACCTCTGCAATCAACAAGTTATTGAAGAGTGCAGATGGGATTACCAGAACTATGTCTGTCGGAGCAGCTGGTGTGATCGACAGACGTGTGCATGGTCTGGATGATGTGCAGATCAAGACGGTGCCGTCTGCCCGTTTTAAGACCAAGTATGAGTTTACAAACGGCTGTACTCCGGCCGCTGCTGCAAAACAGGTGAATGCAATGCTGCTTCATCCGTCCTGTGTAATTTCCCGTGATAAATATGCGTATATGAAGCTGTTCACTCCGGGAACGGACTCCAGAACCGCCGATAAATATGTATATCAGAACCGTTATTACACAGATACGTTCCTGATCCAGAATAAAGCATGCGGCATTGCAATCAATGCAGAAGCTGAAGGGTAGGTGAATGGTCATGACAGCTGAAAAGGATAATAAAGTATACAGCATTGATGAGGGTCAGATGGCGGCTTATCAGATTGCCGGATATGATATTTACGGTGATGATGGAAATGTGATCGCATATGGTGCCGGAAAGACCGTGGCATATGAAGATTATATGGCACTCAAGAAAGAAAATGAGGAGCTCAGAGCCAAAATCGCTGAACTGGAGACCCAGGAGAAAGAACCTGCAGTAGAACCTGCATGCAAAGCTGCAACCAGAAAGAAAGCGGTGGAGTGATGGCATACGAACCGTATGTAACATCAGATTATTACAAGAATGAGTATGGCGGAACGATCGTGCCGGAGGAGCAGCTTGCAAAAGCTCTCCGGCAGGCCAGTCGTCACATTGATACCCTGACCTACAACCGAATCGTAGGTCAGGGATTCTCTAATCTGACTGCATTCCAGCAGGATATGATCAGCGAAGTGGTCTGCCAGCAGGCAGATTTCGAGGTGGAGAATGCAGATATGATCAATACAGTGCTGCAGAGCTATAGCATCAATGGTGTGGCAATGCAGTTCGGGGGATCCTGGAATGTGCTTGTTGGAAAAGGTGTTGCGATGAGGGCAGATGTGTACGCACAGCTCTGTCAGACGGGTTTGTGCTGTCGGTTGGCGAGGTGAGGTTATGAAATATCCGTGTTTGATACAAAAACAGTTTTGCAAGACTCCTGTGCATGTACATCTGGAGTCTGAAGAGCTGAATAACCTTGGAGCACCGAAATATGTATTTGATGCAGATCTGATGTGTAATTTCCAGGATAAAGCCAAGACGATCCTGACTGCAGAGAAGAAACTGGTGCAGATCACCGGTACAGCCATGTTCCCCGGAGACATCGCTCCGAATCTGCCATCCTTAAGTGGTGGGACTCTGACTGTGTTTGGACAGGAGCGCCGGATTGAGCAGGGCTGCAAGAACCGGAATCCGGATGGATCGGTGAATTACTGCAGTCTGGAGGTGGTCTAATGCAGGTGAAATCAACGGTAAAGCTGAATATGGCGCGGATCAATGAGCTATCCCAGGCAGCAGTGAGGGCGTTGGAGCAGACTGCAGAGGCACTACATACGGAGGTTGTGCAGGCGCAGGTAATGCCGTTTGATACTGGTCATCTAGAAGAAGATGCAACCTTTGTGGATGATAGCAATTCATCCAGTGGTAAGGTGTCGCTGGTTTCTGCCACACCATATGCCAGACGGCTTTATTATCATCCAGAATATAGATTCCAGAAGGGTGATAATCCGAATGCAAAAGGAAAATGGCTGGATGATTGGTTACCGGGTGGAAGTGAAGCAGACTTTGCACCGAATGCATTTAAGAGATTTTACAAGAAGGAGAGTGGTGTGTGATGCTGAAGACCACAGACATCCGTGAATGGATTGCTTCCTTGGAAATTGCCGAAGATGAGCATGTCTATATGGGTAAGTTGGATAACAAACAGCAGAAGTCCATCGGTGTATACAGCCGCAGCGCTTCTGGGCCGCCGAACATTGCACTTGGCGGGTTGGACTATACCAGTTACGATGTGCGATCAATCTCACTGCTGGTCCACTGGAATCGCAGTAAGCCGGAAAGTGAAGCAGCGGCATATGAATTATTTGAGAAACTTGAAAATGTATCCAGCCTGAGCATAGGAGATACCCATATCAATTACATCCGTCTGATGGTGCCTGAACCGCAGGACGTGGGAACGGACGATAACGGGGTATATGAATATGTGATCTGGCTGGATTTTATTTATCAGAGAAAGTGAGGAATGAAGAATGGCTGAAACAGCAGGAAAAGTGTACCCGGTACATAACAATGTATTTAAGTTTGGTACAAAAGGAATGGACAGCGTAGACGGCGATATGGCGATGCCGAAGGATTTGGAGAATTTTTCTCCGTCTATTGATGGAACAGTAGAAGAATGGTACGCAATGGATGCCGGTGGCTGGGCAAAATCCGCCATGACCGGTAAAAAATTGAGTTTCTCCTTCAAAGGTAAAAGATCTGTCGGAGATGTAGGAAATGATTACATCGCAGGTCTTGCCTGGAAGTTTGGCCAGGATGTCATGACCAAATTTGAGTGGACTATGGTTTCTGGAGCAAAGCTTTCCAGTGATGTTGTGATCAACGTAACAACTCCGGGTGGAGGCGATTCCACCAATGTAGATACCTTAGAGTTTGAGGCAACTGTTTATGGAAAACCAACCTTTACACCGGCAGGATAGGAGAATAGAGATATGGCAAGAAAAGTAGATATTACAGACAAACTGACCTTTGATGGTAATCCGGTCCTTGTGATCAAAGGAAAGGAGCTGGAGGTTAATGCAGACGCTCCGACCGTGCTTCGAATTATGAATCTGGCAGTGGATGATCCGGGTCCGAAAGAAGTTGCAGCGATATATAATCTGATCTTTCCAGATAAAGATAGAAAAGAGATCGAGAAGATGAAGTTGTGTTTTGATGACCTGGTAACGATAATCAAAGCGGCTATAAGTCTTGTTACTGGTGAGGAGACTGACCAGGGGGAGCAGTGACCCGTACTATGACATTTTCGAAGACTGGGATTTGATCGTGTCCAGTTTCCTGTCACAGTACGGGTTGAGAATCCGGACAAAAGAATTTGAGACAGTCTCCTGGGATGAATTTAAGGCGTTGATTGCCGGGCTCTCTCCGGAGACTGCCCTGGGTCGGATCGTAGCTATCCGATCAGAAAATGATGAGAACATCCTGAAACACTTTAGTCCGGAGCAGAAGCGGATTCGCAATGAGTGGAGAGATTCTTCAGCGAAAAAAATCACTGCGGAGAACTTTGCTGAGCAGATGGCTGATCTGGAACATATGATGGCCGCAATGGCAGGAGGTTGATATGGATATAGGAAAAGAGAAAGTCCGGTGTCCATATTGTGGACATCCGGTCAATGCAAATAGATCTGCGGATGCAGTCTGTAAAGGTGTATTTTTTAAGTGCAAAAATAAGGAATGTAGAAAAGTATTTGAATTAAGAATCTAAGACGCTGTGCCGATGTGCCTGTCTTATAAAAAGGGCAGGTGAAGTATATGGCAGCGGAAAGTGTTGGTCAGATTGGCCTTGACCTGGTAATAAATAAAAACGGATTTGATAAGCAGCTGGTTGGAATACAGAGTCTGGCCAAAAAAACAGGGAAAATTCTGGCTGCAGCTTTTACGGTAAAGAAGCTGGTTGAATTCGGCAAAGAGTGCATCGAACTGGGATCAGATCTGGCAGAAGTTCAGAACGTAGTGGATGTAGTATTCCCGAACATGAACAAGCAGATTGACAGCTTTGCGAAGAATGCTGCAGCACAATTTGGGCTGTCGGAGACGATGGCGAAGAAATTTGCTGGAACCTTCGGAGCGATGTCAAAAGCATTTGGGTTCAATGAGAAGGCTGCATATGACATGTCTACGACTCTGACTGGTCTGGCCGGAGACGTAGCATCTTTTTATAACATTTCCCAGGATGAAGCGTATACCAAGCTGAAATCAGTATTTACCGGTGAGACAGAGAGCTTGAAAGACCTTGGTGTGGTTATGACCCAGACAGCTCTGGACAGCTATGCACTGGCCAATGGCTTTGGAAAGACCACGGCAAAGATGTCTGAGATGGAGAAGGTTGCACTCCGGTACCAGTTTGTGCAGGATCAGTTGACCTCTGCGGTTGGAGATTTTTCGAGAACCTCGGATGGCTGGGCGAATCAGGTTCGTATCCTGAAGCTGCAGTTTGACAGCTTGAAAGCTACGATCGGCCAGGGACTGATCAACGTGTTGTCGCCGGTGATTAAAGTAATTAACGCCATCATCGGTAAGCTGATGACTCTGGCGAATGCATTTAAAGCATTTACGGAGCTATTAAGTGGGAAGAAAGGTTCCAGTGGTGCTGCATCCGGAATGGCTGATGTGGCAGCGGCAGCCGGTAAGGCGGAGAATGCCACCAGTGGTGTCGGAGATGCGGCAAAGAAGACTGCAAAGGAGCTCAAGGGCATTACGACAGGAATCGATGAGCTGAATATCATTGATCAGTCCACAGATTCCTCTTCCGGCTCCGGATCTGGCGGCGGATACAGCTCAGACAGCTTCGACATGGGTTCTCTGGCGGATACCACCGCTCTGGATGAGACTGACAGCAAGATGCAGTCACTGATCAACCGTATGAAAGAGCTGGCATCACTGGCCACTAAGGGCTTCTGGGACGGTTTTGGTAATACCCATGTATTCCAGTCAATTAAGAGCGAACTGGGTGGTATCAAGGAAAACCTGAAGAACATATTCCTGGATCCAGAGGTTCAGACGGCTGCAAATAAATACGCGGATTCTGTAGCTTATAATCTTGGAAAGATTGCTGGATCTGGCGCAAGCATAGGCACTACAATCGCAGATAATATACTGGGCGGAATAGAGTTATATCTTCAACAGAATAGTAATCGTCTTAAACAACATTTGATTTCCATGTTCGACATTCGGAGCGACATGGCTGAGATTTCTGGAAATTTTGCTGAAGCAGTGTCAGAAATATTTTCTGTATTTCGTAGTGATTCAGCAAAACAGATTACGGCAGATTTGATTGCAATATTTGTTAATCCAATATTGACGTTGAAGGAACTTCTTGCAAAATTCGGACGGGATATATTAAATCTATTAACACAGCCAATTATTGATAACAAAGATACAATTAAGCAGGTTCTTCAGGAATTACTTGATTTTATCCAGCCATCTATCAGCATAGTCAAAGATTTGATTACTAATTTTGTAGACGCTATAGAAGTCGCTTATGATTCTGTGATTGCTCCGATAATTCACGCTATTACAGAAATTGTTTCTGTAGCTGTATTAGTGATTATGAACATGATTTTGTTATTGCTGGATACGCTGGAGCGATTGAGAGATGGTTGGGCACGACTTGAAGAGGCTACTTCAAAAATATGGAATGCTATTAAAAGTTCTATATTAACTATTATTCGTGCAATTCAGACCGGAATTGATACCGTGATTGGTAAAATCCAGAACAGCTGGAACAATACCTGGACATCCGTGAAAAATACTACGTCACAGATCTTTAACGATATGTGGGCAGCCATTAAGTCCACGATAAACGCGATCCTTTCCGGTGTGGAATCAATGGCGAACGGAGTAGTCCGTGCGATCAACAAGATGGTTGATGCCCTTAACAATCTGCATTTCGACATCCCTGACTGGGTACCTGGTGGCCTGGGCGGTAAGTCCTTTGGACTCCACATTCCACATATTTCAGAAGTAGCTATTCCGCGTCTGGCGCAGGGTGGTTTTGTACGTGCCAATACACCACAGCTGGCCATGATCGGTGATAACCGGCATCAGGGCGAGATCGTGGCACCGGAGGATAAGATGCAGGCTATGGTGGATCGGGCTGTTGCGATGGCGTCTAATCAGAATATGACGGATCAGTATTTACTGATGATGATTGATCTGCTGAAACGGATCATTGAGGTGATCCAGGCATTGGATCTGACGGTGAATATCGATATCCGTGATATTAAGAATAAGCTGAAACAGTTGGAAGACCGGAGCGGTTATCCGCTGCGGGGATAGGAGGCAGCATATGATATTTATCAATGGACATCCCTATAAAAGTTATGATATCGGTCCCGGTCTTACAGTGGCTACAAATGTATCTGACGGCAGGAACGCTCTGGGAGAGTTCGTAGGACAGCGAATCGGGCGTGATCAGGACAAGATCGACGGTCTGACCTGGACCATGCTGGATGCAGCAGAGTGGAATGCGATACTGCAGGAGTTCAACGAGTTTGTGGTGGTTGTGAAGTTCCCGGATATGGTAAATGGCGGATGGAAGACGGAACGGATGTATCCGGGAAACCGTACGGCGAATATTGCTGCGGAGGATCCAGTTACGGGTCTTCCGACCTCATACAAGAACTGTAAAGTCAATCTGGTAGATTGTGGGGAGCGGTAGATGCAGAGCGCAAGTCAGAAATATAAAGAAGTCAAAGCACAAAAATATATTGATCAGGTAAGTCATATGAGGATCTCCATCGGAGTAATCAACCAGGAAGCACAGTCTACGGCTACAGTGACAGGAAATTATGAGTATTATTCAGAACTTACAAAGCCGCTGAATAACTATACTGTTAATCCGTCAGAGTTATATGTAGCGTGTGATCAGAACTATACGAAGGTTGATAGTCAGATGTTCTTCCTGCCAAGGGAGAAGGAGATGGCAGTGCTCAACCAGGGAATAGTTACACATGAGATTCTTGGGACAATCAGGATAGATTTTCCAGTGGCTTATGATCTGAAAGGATTAACTGTTGATTTTGGAGAGATGTATCCGGTTGATTTTGTGGTTGAATCAGATCATCAGGCTATGCATATTACTGGAAATGCAGAGAGCAGATGGACAACAGATGAGGTATTTGAGGGAGTGACCTATCTGTTGATCAAACCGTCCAAGATGTTGCAGGGACAGAATAAGCTTCGGATTCATCAGATCATCATGGGAGCAGGCATATACTTTTCCAGCAGGGAGATCAAGACAGCAACCAAGAAGGAATATGTGAGTCCGATCAGCGAAGAGCTTCCGACACTGGATTTTACGGCAACGGTGACGAACAAGGACCGGAAGTGGGATATCGAAAATACAGCCAGTGCGGTCAATTATCTGCAGGCTGGACAGGAGATTGAAGCGTTATACGGTCAGGAGTTGAAAGACGGATCCATTGAGTGGCTGCCTGGCATAGCCTTGCAGCTGACAGAGTGGTCCGTGGACGATGAGGAAATGTCATTTTCAGCTACGGATCGCTTTGACAATATGACTGGTACCTATTACAGAGGTATGTATAGGTCGGATGGAATCACATTGTATGACCTGGCGGTTGATGTATTTGCGGATGCAGGCATCGATCCAAGGACATACTGGTTGGATCCGTATCTGAAAAATGTACGAGTCTATAATCCGATGCCAGTGGTAAAACACAAAGAAGCTCTGCAACTGATTGCCAATGCCGGCCGATGCATTATCACCCAGGGAAGGAATGGAAATATCTACATGAAGTCCAGCTTTGCACCGGATATGACGGTACAGACGGAGGATGCAGCTTATTATTCACAGCCGGAAAAGATTTTGACCAGCGGGGATAAATCGGAGTATGCAATTTCGGCGCCGGAGTATACACGGGTAGACAGCAATATGTTTTTCCTTCCCCGGGAGCAGGATGGAGTGCAATATTTGGAGACCGGATATGTCTCAGTTGCAATCACAGATGCATCCGGAAATTTTGCCACGAATCCTCAGATAGAAATATCTGCAGAGGAGAATCCTAAGACTAATCCTCTGCAGATGACATTGTCTGTGTTATTTAATTTCTTCTCTAATTTAATGCTGGC
>ENA-USUG01005893-USUG01005893.1-human-gut-metagenome-genome-assembly--contig:-NODE-5893-length-13431-cov-3.984948_pt1 | contig 13431 bp, 11 predicted proteins | sample MGYA00250059_ERZ773394 | MGnify/ENA primary metagenome ERZ773394 (study PRJEB29103, sample SAMN06111957) | human gut metagenome | biome: human gut; feature: ankylosing spondylitis patient; material... | reverse complement strand
GTACATACGAAGAAGCTATCGGTATCAAATCTTGATGAGATTTTGCTGGATGGTGATGATGGTATTGACATTCCGGAGCTGCCATCTGATGATGAAGTGAAGGAAGAAGAACCCATGGAAGAAGTGAAGACAGAAGAATCAGATGATATCGAACTGGAAAGCCTTGATCTGGACATCCCGGAGATGGAGGAACCAGAGGAGAAGCCGGAGAAAGAGCCGGAGGACATCGAACTGGAGAGCCTTGATCTGGATGTCCCGGAGATGGAGGAATCAGAGGAGGAGCCGGAGAAAGAGCCGGAGGACATCGAACTGGAGAGCCTTGATCTGGACATTCCGGAGATAGAGGAGCCAGAGGACATTCCGGAGATTGCGAAACCGGAAGAGAAGAATCCGCTGGAAGATAACCTGACAGAACAGCTGACGATTCCGGATGTACTGGCAGAGTGGGACAGCAAGCGAGCAAAGACGGAAGCCATGCTGAAAGCTAACGCGGAGAAAGAAGAAGCCCGTAAGGCGAAAGCCATGCAGGAGACGGCAGAGCTTTTGAAGCTGATTTCCGGAGAATCTGCAGACATTCCGGAGGATGTGCGCAAAATCCTCAATGAGATCGAAGAGGAAAAACAGGCGATCACACCGATTGTGACGGAGGACGATCTTCCCCAGAATATCGAGGAAGATGATGAAGCTGGTGAGATGATCGTAGAGGAGATCGGGGATAAGCAGCCGGAAGAGGTGAAGCTGTCGCAGAAAGAGCAGATACTGTCCGGTTCTAAAAACACGATTCGTGATCTGGAGCGTTCCCTCGCAGTGCAGGTAACGGAGACAGCAGTGAAGTCTGGTTATCTGACCAGAGAGCAGGCACGTCTGTTTACCTATTTCGCAACGGTAAAAGGAATGAGCAAGCAGTTGTCAGGTCTTTTAAAAGGGGCAGAACCGTCAAGCCACAGCAATTCTTCCAGAGGAAATCTGGTCATCACTGGACCTCATGGAAACGGAAAGACGACGCTTGCTATTGATATTGTGCGTGCACTTCAGAAAGACGGTCGGATCGAGGGCAGAAAGCTGGCGAAGATCAGCGGAAGTAAGCTGAATTCCAAGGATGCACATGAGGTGCTTGGAAAATTGAAAGGCGGAGCTCTGATCATCGAGAGTGCAGGCGGACTGGCAGAGGCAACCCTGATGGCATTAAGTCTTGCCATGGAAGGGGATACCGGTGGACTTCTGATTATTCTGGAAGGCACTTCCGATGAGATTCAGAAGATTTTTCGGAAAAATAAGAATTTTGCGTCAAAGTTTGATTATATGGTGGATGTTCCCATCTTCTCAAACGATGAGCTTGTGAACTTTGGAAAAGCATATGCTTTGGAAAATGAGTATGTATTTGACGAATTTGCCATGCTGGCTCTGTATGACAAGATTGGCTGTAAGCAGACACTGGATCACGATGTATCCGTAGCGGAAGTAAAAGAGATCATCGACCAGGCAATAGAACATGCGGAAAAAGGCGGATTTAAAAGCTTCTTTGCGAAGATGACGAAGCAGAATGTGGACGAAGACGGCAATCACGTATTGAGAGAACAGGATTTTGAATAAGACAAAAATATAAGAAATCCCCGGAGAAAATAAATCTTCGGGGATTTTTGTACATCTGAAGTCTATTCGGCAGAACCGAAGAGCATTTTTATGACTTCCGGAACTGTTCCGATGTGATCGAGATAAGCGGCATTGTCTCCGCAGAAAATAAGACCATCGTTTACATCTCCTTTTACCGCACGGATTAATGCCTGCGTAATGCAGTAAGGAGCTTCTTTCGGATTGCATTTTTCCAGACAGCGGTAACATTTTGTGATGCATTCTTTGCCATGGCTGATTTTTTCGAGAAATGGATTGTGGATGGCTCTTGCGGGCATACCGACCGGGCTGGTGACGATCTCAATATCCTCCGGACGGGCATCTACATAAGCCTGTTTGAATGCATCTGCGGCGTCGCATTCCTCGGTGGTGACAAAGGGTGTTGCCACCTGAATACCGTCAGCACCCAGTTCCAGTACATGGCGGACCTGGTTTTCATTCATAATTCCGCCAGCTACGATGACCGGAATGGACGTCTGATATTTATCTGCATATTCTTTTGCACAGGTGATAATGCGGCGGATTTCTTCATCATACTGGCTGTCATAATCCGACTCATAGAGATGGGAGAGCTGCTCTTTGGAAAAACCGAGATGTCCTCCGGCATGAGCACCTTCAATGACGAGAAAATCTGCGGTACGGTGAAAACGTTTATCCCAGCGTTTCAGAATAATGCGGGCAGCTTTCTCAGAGGAGACGATGGGCGCGATCTTTGTATCGGTGCCTTCCACATATGCAGGCATATCCACAGGAAGTCCGGCACCGGAGATGATGACATCTGCACCTGCGTCGGCGGCGGTTCTCACATAATCTTCATAATCGCGGGTGGCGACCATAATGTTGAATCCCACCAGTCCCGGACATTTGCCATCCACATCTCGTGCAATGGTTCTTGCCTTTTCCAATTCCTGTCTCATGGCGCGCAGGTTGGCGGTTTTGGAATCTTCTGCAAAATCCGGTTCCTCAAATCCAATCTGTGCGGTGGAGATGATGCCGACTCCACCGGCTTTTGCCACGGCACCTGCCAGTCGGGACAGGCTGACGCCAACGCCCATGCCACCCTGAATCAGTGGCAGTTTCGCAATTTTATTTCCAATCTGTAACGGTTTTACCTTCATAAGTACTCTTTTCCGGGCAGTTGCCCTTTGAATGTTATTTTGATTATCAAAATAATTATAATAAATACGGAAAAGAAAGTCAAGTGATATGGTTATTAAAACTACATGAAAATCCGAGCGGAGAAAATATCATGCCGGGATCAACATTTTGGAAGATTAGTGAGCGGATTCAGAAGCTTCTGCAGCAAAGGTAGTGGTTACCAGATCTTCATAAGGTGTCCATGCAGGCAGTTCCCCTGCTTCTTTCAGAATATTCTGTAAAAGATCAAAGCTGCTCTGCTCAAAGATCAGATCACTTTTCCATGTATCCTGCTCATAGTACCGGGTGACGATGGCAGTGATGGTATCAAGGTCGGTCTCTGCAAACTGAGGCTGAATGACTTTTGCAATTTCTTCCGGGGTATGGGTCTGGACGTAATCCATACCCTTCTGAAGGGCATTGGTGAAGGCCTGCAGAAGATCAGGATGAGCGGCAAGGTAGCTCTGTTTTGTACTGTAGGCGGTGTATGGTACGTAGCCGGAGGCTTCGCCGAGAGAAGCAACTACATAGCCCTTTCCTTCCTGCTCAAGTGCAGTAGCGGCAGGCTCAAATTCGACTGTATAATCTGCAGGAGAACCATTTCCGGTAAAGGCAGCAGCGGTGGAACCAAAATCGATACTCTGGTCGATGGTCAGGTCAGCAGCAGGATCGATGCCATTTTTCTTCAGTATGAATTCAAATACCATCTCCGGCATGCCGCCGGCTCTTCCGCCATACACATACGCACCTTTCAGATCTTCCCATTGGAAATTATCAATGGGAGTCCGGGAGACAAGAAAGTTACCGGCCCGCTGGGTCAGTTGTGCAAAATTGACCAGATAATCGTCCGGATTTTGATTGTAAATATAAATGGAAGATTCGCTGCCCATGAAACCAATGTCCGCCTCGCCGGAGATAACGGCGGTAGCAGTTTTGTCGGCACCGAAACCGGTGACCAAGGTCAGATCGATTCCTTCGTCCTTGAAATAACCGTTTTCAATTGCCACATACTGGGGAGCGTAGAAGATAGAATGGGCTACTTCGTTGAGTGTAACCGGAGTCAGCGAAGTGCCGGAGGGTGATTCCTGTCCGCCGCATCCGCCCAGAGAAAGGGCAGTAAGCGCGGACAGCATGAGACAAAACCATTTTTTCATGATCTCATTCCTTCTGCAGAAATTTATAGTGTAATATATGCGGAAGAAACAGTTGTGTGCAGAATGCCTATTTTTCGGGATCGTTCTGATCTTTGCCGTCACCCTTAAACAGGCGGAACAGCCACAGGTAAATATAGAGAAGCACCGGGATGACCACAGTGGCTACGAGGGATACCATGAGAAGGTCTTTCGCCTGATCGCCCGGAAGCAGGGAAAGTACAAAGGTGGCTGCATATAACAGTAAAATAATGACAACGGCTGTCAGAGCCAGAATGCGTTTTAATTTCTGATACATATGGAAAAATTCCTTTCTGAAAAGCTGATTTTATTATAGAGGGTTTGCCGGGGGAAAGCAATTGTCAAACACCTGTTCTTATGCTATAGTTATGAAAAAGCAGGCGGATAAGGAGGATTCCCAATGAGTGATACGGGAACATTAAACAGAGAACAGGAGCAGGCGGTATTATGTACGGAAGGTCCGCTTTTGATTCTGGCAGGTGCAGGATCAGGAAAGACCAGGGTTCTGACATACAGAATTGCTCATCTGATAGAAGATTGCGGAGTAAATCCATGGAATATTCTTGCCATTACCTTTACGAATAAGGCGGCAGGTGAGATGCGGGAACGTGTGGATCGTATCGTGGGATACGGTTCCGAGAGCGTGTGGGTGAGCACATTCCATTCGGCATGCGTCCGCATTTTGCGGAGACATATTGACCGGCTGGGATATGACACGAATTTTACGATTTATGATACAGAAGATCAAAAGACCGTCGTGAAAGACGTCTGCAGAAGGCTGGAACTGGATCCGAAACTTTACAAAGAGCGTGCGGTATTGAGTGTCATTTCCCGCGCGAAAAACGAATATATTTCCCCAAATGAATTCAAACTTCAGGCAAAGGGAGATTTTCGTCAGGAGAAAATGGCAGATGCTTATCTGGAATATCAGAAGGAATTGAAGAAGAACAATGCACTGGATTTTGACGATCTGCTGGTGAAGGCAGTGGAATTGTTTCAGAGCTGTCCGGATGTACTGGAATACTATCAGGAACGGTTCCGCTACATTATGGTAGATGAGTATCAGGATACCAATACAGTACAGTTTAAGCTGATCAGCATTCTGGCCGGCAAATATCACAATCTGTGCGTGGTAGGTGATGATGATCAGTCCATCTACAAGTTCCGCGGAGCAAATATTCAGAATATTCTGGATTTTGAACATGTATTTCCCGATGCGGAAGTAGTCAAACTGGAGCAGAATTACCGTTCTACGAAGCATATTCTGGATACGGCCAATGCAGTGATTGCCCACAACAGAGGAAGAAAAGAAAAAGCACTCTGGACAGAAAATGAAGAAGGCGAGCCGGTATATTTTCAGCAGTTTCAGAATGGTTATGATGAGGCGGAATATATTACCGGGGAGATCAGGAAGAAAGTAAGAAGTGGGGAAGCAGAGTATAAGGATTTTGCAATTCTGTACCGTACCAATGCCCAGTCCCGTCTTTTTGAGGAAAAATTTCTTTATGCCAATGTGCCATATAAACTGATTGGCGGTATCAATTTCTATTCCAGAAAAGAGATTAAAGATATTCTGGCTTATCTGAAGACCATTGATAATGGAAAAGACGATCTGGCAGTGCGCCGGATTATCAATGTACCCAAACGCGGTATTGGAAATGTAACACTTAATAAGGTACAGGACCATGCGGAGGCACTTGGTATCAGTTTCTTCGAGGCATTGGAAGATGCGGAAAATATTCCATCCCTTGGAAAAGCACTTCTGAAAATACAGCCCTTTGTGACACTGATCCATGAGATGCGTCTGAAGGTGGCAGATCTGAAGCTGGAAGAACTGATCGAAGAGATTCTGGAAAAGACCGGCTACAGTCAGGAACTGAAAGATGAAGATACCGATGAATCCAAAGCCCGTCTGGAAAATATCGATGAGTTTATCAGTAAGGCTGTTTCTTACGAGACTGCTGAAGAACATCCGACGTTGAGCGGATTTCTGGAGGAAGTGGCACTGGTGGCAGACATTGACAGTCTCGATGAGAGTGACAACCGGGTTCTTCTGATGACCCTTCACAGCGCCAAAGGTCTGGAGTTCCCCTATGTATTTCTGGCAGGCATGGAGGACGGACTGTTCCCGAGTTATATGTCTATTGCAGCGGACAATCCGACGGAAGAAATAGAGGAAGAGCGGAGACTCTGCTATGTGGGTATTACCCGTGCCATGAAAGAACTGACGCTGACCTGTGCCAGAATGAGAATGATCCGTGGGGAAAATCAGTTTAATAATGTGTCACGGTTTATCAGGGAGATTCCGCCGGAACTGCTCGGAAAGCGGAGTGTCGTGCCGCCGGAACCAAAGCATCAGGCGCCGCCGAAAGATACGCCGTATCAGCGGGCGAAAGAAGCGTTTAAGACCAAGACCTTTGATCCAAAAGAGTTTAAGGTGGTGAAAGCCGACAGTCTGGATTATACCGTGGGAGATACGGTGTCGCATATCAAATTCGGACAGGGAACTGTGCTGGAGATTCAGGATGGTGGCCGTGATTTTGAGGTTAAAGTAGATTTTGAAAAATATGGGGTCAAGCGCATGTTTGCATCTTTTGCAAAACTCAAAAAAGTCTGACATAGGATAAGCGGAAATTGCAAATCCTGAGAATATATGCTATACTAATAGCTAATTAAAACAGAAAAGAGGTATCCGCCATGAATCGTGTAGAGGATTTAATTAACTCAGCAAAGACCAATGAACTGTTGGGGGAACTGCTTCACATTAAGAAAGAAGAAGAGAAGAAAAGCAATGTTCTGATGTGGGTTGCGATCACCCTTGGAGCTGTACTTGCAGTAGCAGGTATTGCCTATGCGGTATACCGCTTCTTTACACCGGATTATCTGGAAGACTTTGACGAAGATTTCGACGATGATTATGACGATTATGATGATGACGACGATTTCTTTGACGACGAAGAAGAGGAAGAAGAGAAAGACACGGAAGAATAATCATTCAATGTGATGCACAGATAGGCTCCTTCTATCCCGTTGGCACGTCCGGTTGCGTGCAGCAGTTGGGTGGAAGGAGCTTATTTTGTCCCGGAATATGAGGAAGGAAAGGAAAAGCAGACATGAAAAAAGGACAGGTTTACGAGGGAATCATTGAAAAAGTAGCATTCCCGAATAAATGTCACATTCAGGTGGATGGAAAAACAGTTGTGGTGAAAAACGGAGTGCCAGGTCAGAAGGTACGATTCTCTGTAAATAAAGTAAGAAGTGGAAAGGCAGAAGGACGGATTCTGGAGGTCCTGGAAAAATCTTCTCTGGAGTGTGAGCCGGTATGTCCTCATTTTGCAGACTGTGGCGGATGCACTTATCAGAATTTGCCCTATGAGACACAGCTGGATCTGAAGAAAAATCAGGTAAAGGAACTACTGGATCAGGTAGTGGCACCCTTTGGCTATGAATATGAGTTTGAGGGGATCAAGGAAAGTCCCAGTCATTACGATTACCGGAACAAGATGGAGTTCTCTTTCGGAGATGAAGTAAAGGACGGACCACTGGCTCTCGGTATGCACAAAAGAGGCAGCTTTTATGACATTGTGACGGTAGATGGCTGCCGCATTGCAGATGAAGATTTCAGGGCAGTGTTAAAAGAGACTCTCGCTTATTTTACGGAAAAAGAGATTCCGTTCTACCATAAACTGTCCCATCAGGGATATCTCCGTCATCTGCTGGTAAGAAAAGCCGTGAAGACCGGAGAAATACTTCTGTCTCTGGTGACGACTTCCCAGATGGAGCCAGATCTGAATGAATGGAAAGAGCGCCTGCTGGCACTTCCGCTGAAAGGAAAATTTGCAGGAATTCTTCATACGATCAATGACAGTCTGGCAGATGTGGTACAGAGTGATCGGACAGACATCCTCTATGGACAGGATTATTTTTACGAGGAACTGCTGGGGCTGAAATTCCGCATTTCTACCTTCTCCTTCTTCCAGACCAATTCTCTGGGTGCAGAAGTACTCTATGACACAGCCAGATCCTATGTGGGCGAGACGAAGGACCAGGTGATTTTCGATCTTTATAGTGGAACTGGTACGATTGCACAGATTCTTGCTCCGGTGGCGAAGAAAGTAATCGGTGTGGAGATTGTGGAAGAGGCAGTAAAGGCAGCGGGAGAAAATGCAAAGCTTAATGGGCTTACCAACTGTGAGTTCCTGGCAGGTGATGTGCTGAAGATGCTGGATACCATCGAAGAACGTCCGGATTTTATTGTGCTGGACCCGCCGCGAGATGGCATCAATCCAAAAGCACTGAGAAAGATTATCAATTATGGTGTGGAGCGTATGGTCTACATCTCCTGCAAACCTACCAGTCTGGCAAGAGATCTGGAGATGCTGCAGGAGAGTGGTTACCATTTGGTGAAAGCTTGCTGCGTGGATATGTTCCCGTGGTCAGCAAACGTAGAGACGGTATGCCTTCTCTCGAAAAAAGCCCCAGTTTAAGCGAGTTTCCGGGCATATCGGGAAGATATGTATTTGTGTTTTTAATGAAAATATATGAGTCTGTGCAAACAGATGAACAAAGGGTGTAAGTATGATTCGCGGACAACCGCTTGTGCACCGACTTTTTAGCCGGTTAAAGCGTGTCCGCGGATTTTTTCATTTGGACAAGATATTTCATTAAAAGTGTTCCTCTAAAGGCTTATAATATATATGTTGTCATTGCATTATGGAGGAAGTATATGGAACTTTTAACAACAACGGAAATGGCAAAAAAATGGGGGCTCTCCAGAAGAAGAGTTACAACATATTGTACAAGCATTATTTTTCTGTTGAATTATACGGTGTGCTTCCGGAAAGTGGCTTGTTAAATATATCAGAGGTCATCCCGTATTTGCAGCAGAATCTTCCGGTTCCGTTTGCAGATGAATTTGTATGGGGCTCACTAATTAAACAAAAGTTAGCTCAAATGAATATTGATCTTGCTGAGTATAATATAGAATTGGAAACTGATCTAGAAGCAACTAGTGTTTGTAAACCTTATCAGAATAGGATCCTTGCAGACAGAATAAGAAAAATCAATGATTTTATTTCAGATATTAACTTTGTTCCATTCTATTCAAACGACAAACTAAGTGCTATGCTTTGGTACGCAGAAACCAATTTTTTAGGGACTATACTTGAGAAGGATATCAAAGGTATCAGAATTCGCCAGGGAAATATTCTTATCGGCGATGAGAATACATTGAGAAAGTGCTATAAAGAAGAGAGATTTAATAGCTGGATGGTTGGAGAACTGCTGGTCTTTAATGAAGACATTATTCCTAATACAAGGCGCGATGATTATGAAAAGAACAGTGCCTATAAGGAGTTACTTGGTCAGTTTACGGATTGGGCGACTGAAATGTCAAAACAAATCCGCCATAAATCATATGAGAGAAGTTTAGCTCAAAGTGATAAGAAATTTCTGGATGACGAGAGCGCCACAGATGTTGAAAGTGTTGATATTGCATTTAATACAGAATTAGAAAGTTATGATATGGACGATTCTGATTCTGTAGCCAATACGGATTTGCTCAATAAGCTGTCATTATTGATGGACATGGGAAAAAAGAAGACCAAGTACAATGTCTTGAATTTAAACAGTAAATTTACTGTAGATCAGAAACAGACATTGGAGCATGTATTTGATGCGTTGTATGCAAAGTACACCAATGCGAAGGCAAACGATATTATCCAAACAATAATTGATTCATTTTAATTCTCAAATCGACAAAAGAACACATGTTTGCTATAATAACCTTAGGTTCGCCACCTAGGGTTTTTATACTTTGTTAAACAGGACGATCAATATTTATCCTGGTATTGGAGGTGTGATTTGACATGGAATTAGAAGAGTGCATCAAGGATAATTTTGATGAATCCCTTCGAGTATAGTTGTCACGTAAGACAGGAATATCTACGAGCAATATATGTGATTGATGGCGTATATGAAGGCATTGCAGAAGCTTGAGGGTATGGAAAGTATTGTGGAGGAGTAGCGTATGGATAGAGAAATCATTTTGTTTAAGGCAGATGACATCGAGTTACAGGTAAAGATTACACCTGATGAAGAAACGGTTTGGCTAACCCAAGATCAGATGGCAGAATTGTTTGATAAAGATAGATCTGTTATTGGACGTCATATCAGTAATATTTTCAAGGAAGGCGAATTGGAAGAAGATACTTCCGTGCAAATTTTGCACGGAAGTAATTTGGAAAATCATCGTCCACCGCAGTATTACAATTTAGATGTGATTATTTCAGTTGGATATCGTGTTAAATCTAAAAGAGGTATTCAATTCAGACGTTGGGCAAATTCAGTCTTAAAGGATTACATACTAAAAGGTTATGCAGTTAATAATAATCGTATGGCTCAGTTAGGAGAGGTTATACGAATTATGAAAAGAACAGAAAATTCCCTGGATGCAAAGCAAGTATTGTCTGTGATAGAACGTTATAGCGTGGCATTGGCTCTGCTCGATGACTATGATCACCAGACGATGAAACGTCCAAAAGGAAATGATGCAACATATGTACTTTCTTATGAAGAGTGCAGAGACATTATTGATCATATGAAATTTTCCGCAGATTCAGATTTGTTTGGAAATGAGAAAGATGATTCATTCAAAGGAAGTATCGGAAATATTTATCAGAGTTTTGCGGGGCAGGAGATTTATCCAACAGTTGAAGAGAAGGCTGCGAACTTATTATACTTTGTTACAAAGAATCATAGCTTCTCTGATGGAAATAAAAGAATTGCAGCGACGATGTTTCTTTATTTCTTAGACAAGAATGGAATCCTATTTAGAGAAGGCGAGAAGACAATCGAAGATCATACACTCGTAGCATTAACAATTATGATTGCTGAATCAAGACCTGATGAAAAGGAAATGATGGTTAGCGTAATTATGAATTGTATTGCTAGATGACACAGAGCATAAGAATGTATTGTTAAACCCGTCAAATTTGACGGGTTTAAGATTATTATGGGCTTTAGCCTGTTGAGTGCATCGGAGTTTCTCCCAACGGAGAAATGGAGATGTGCAAAACAATAAATCACCTGCTATTCCAGGATCAGGACGGCTATTTTTTATGGGTATAATTCAGTATTGCAACAATTAACATCGCAGTAGATACGATGAGTTGTAATTCCTCATATGTACTCATATGGCACCACTTCCGACAGGCTCAGAGTGGGGGCAGCACGTCCTCCGGCTGCCCGGTTAAGCATAATATGTTTTTGATGGTTGCCCCTGCCGGAGTAAGGGCGGCAGTGTTGATTATTCAGAAGCACTTCCAGAGTCTGCAGAATCAGAGGAAGAAATAACTTCCCCGGTATCAGCATTTACAAAGTCGATATGAACATTATCAACAGGAGTACCATTGAAAGTATTATAAACACCAGCCATCATGTAAAGACTGATGGTGGACATAGATTCGGCCATATCTGGTTCTGCATTTTTGGTCGTAATCGTAAATGATGTAAAGTCAGAGTTGGCTTTAATATCTGTGATGTTTGGATAATCTTCGGATCCAATCATTTCTGCAAGGGATGCGTTCAGATTATTGGCATACTCTTGCCAAACTGCTGGGTGCCAGCGGCGCTGAAACCATTGGTTACACCAGGGATTATCTGTTCTGGATCGCACTGTCTTCCCCCTTTGCCGTGGTGGCCAATGCCTTTGCCGTGCTGATTCGAGCCGAAGGCAAGCCGGTTCTTTCCATGGTGAGAATGCTGCTGGGCAATGTGATCAACATTATTCTCGACCCGGTGTTTATTCTGGGGCTTGATATGGGCTGCGCCGGTGCGGCTGTTGCAACCAGCATTGGTCAGATCGCCGCTGGTGTTTTCTTTGTGGTGTATATTCTCCGTGGAAAAACGGAGCTTAGCATTCGCCCGAAGGATTTTTCCGCAAAAGATGGCATCGCAAAACAGGTTTTCGCAATCGGATTTCCTGCGGCGATGATTACGGCTCTCATGAATATCTACACAATCATCACCAATGCTGTGATGGGACATTTCGGAGATTTGGCCGTGGCCGCCATGGGCGTTGCGATGAAGGTAGCCATCATCGGTTCGAGTGTTTCCAATGGCATCGGTCAGGGAATTCAGCCTCTTATAGGCTATCAGGTGGGCAAAAAAGATCAAAAACGTTTTCGGGAAACGGTTCGTTTTTCTACAGTATTTGCTTTGATCATCAGCCTTGCCATATCGGTTCTATGCTTTGCCGGTGCAAGAAGCGTTGTGAGCATCTTCTTGACGGAAACGGAATCCATTGAAATGGGTGTAACATTTACCCGCATCATTGCCTCGACCATGTGGATTTCGGGCATCATCAATCTGCTGGGCTTTGTGATTCAAGCCATGGATGCGGCAAAGGAAGCGAATATCGTCAGCCTTGCCAGAAACGGGTATGTCGGCATCGTTGCCGTTCTGCTCATGAGCCTGTTTGGCAATATCTATGCAGTGGTAGCTGCACAGCCGGTTTCTGACCTTATCAGCATTGCGATCACGCTTGTTGCATTTTACAGCAGTGCCAAACTGTGCTTCGTTGGGGCAAATTTCACGGGATTGTAAGAGGAGCGTGGGTCGGTGCATTCATTGCGTGGATGCTGGGAAGGTATCTGAAAAAGCACAAGGCCTCGAATAGGGCAGAAGCATGAAAATCACGGCTGTGTATGGATCTGCCTGTAAAAAGGATTAACAAATAACTTACTGCAGACATCAAATATAAAAGGAATAAATATAGATATACAAAACACCTGCCGGAATTTCTGGTGGGTGTTTTGTATATAGAATAAATTAAATAATCAATTATCTTAAAAGAAAAAATGGGAATAATATACCAAAATATCTTTTACAATGAGTGCAACAGAATTTACTTTTCCAGATGCCAGATATCACGATTGTATTCAGCAATGGTACGATCACTTGAGAACATGCCGGCTTTTGCAATGTTGATCAGACATTTACGGCGCCATCCCATAGGATCGCAGGCGTAATCTTTCAGAGCCTGTTCTTTACGGACCACATATGCGTTGAAATCAGGAAGGGTCTGGAACCAGTCTTTGTGGATCAGTTCATGATGCAGGCGGCTCAGATTTTCTTCATGACCTGCAGCCAGCATTTCCGGACCGGTAAGGAAGTCAATGGCACGACGGATATTTGGGTCACCTTCATACCACTGGATTGCCTGATAATCTCCGGCTGCATAGCGGTGGATAACCTGATCGGAAGTCTGCCCGAAGATATAAATATTATCTTCACCAGCCTGCTCACTGATTTCCACATTTGCACCATCCATGGTGCCGAGGGTCAGTGCACCGTTTAACATGAATTTCATGTTGCCGGTACCGGAAGCTTCTTTGGATGCCAGACTGATCTGCTCAGACAGATCGGAAGAGCGTCGTGTAGGGAAAGAGTGTAGATCTCGGTGGTCGCCGTATCATTAAAAAAAAAAAAA
>ENA-USUG01005892-USUG01005892.1-human-gut-metagenome-genome-assembly--contig:-NODE-5892-length-13432-cov-3.880120_pt1 | contig 13432 bp, 10 predicted proteins | sample MGYA00250059_ERZ773394 | MGnify/ENA primary metagenome ERZ773394 (study PRJEB29103, sample SAMN06111957) | human gut metagenome | biome: human gut; feature: ankylosing spondylitis patient; material... | reverse complement strand
TCCGAAAATTTGTATGTTCATGCTATTTGCTGTCCTTGGTTTCATGCAACGCCTCTCCAATCTTCTCAATCAATGTCCAGCAACTTTTACAGACTCAAATTTATCTTCGTATGCTGCAACTGCCTCGCACAGCTCATCATACTCTGCACCATGCATCAGATGGGTCGGCTGAACAACCAGGTTCTTAACACCGTTTGCTACTGCGCGGTCCAGTGCCTGATCCATATTATCAATAGCTTCGCCATCACGTGCCTGTACATGGTTGATGATGATCTGAGCGGTAAATGCTCTTCTTACAGACCAGTCCGGATTTGCTTCCTGAAGGGCATCCTCGACACCTTTGATATCAGCTACACGGCTGTCATTGAAGGAAGTTCCGAAGCTTGCCACCAGAATCTCATTCTCACCGATCTCATCCTGGTTACGCGGATCATCTTTGGAAGCATCACCGGTGTCACGTCCGAAGTAGTCCGGATCTGCGTTCTCGCCCTCGACCAGTTCTTTCTGCGCGTCGGTCAGAGCATCCCATGCTTCTTTGGCTGCCTTGCAGTCTTCGTCAGTAGTATCGGTTCTCTCCTGAACGTAGATTTTGTCAATCAGAGCTGCTACATTGTCAGCTGCTGCCTGATCTGCATCCTCGTCTGCTGCTTCTGCAGTATCGTCTGCCTCAGTGGTCTCCTCTGCTGCAGTATCATCTGCTGCCTCAGTAGTCTCCTCTGCTGCAGTATCCGTTGCCGTACTGCTGCTTCCACATCCATTTACCATGGTTGCTGTCATTGCTGCTACGCAAAGCATTACTACAAGTTTCTTTTTCATCTTAATCTCTCCCTTATGATAAGAAATTTTTTTGTAAGTAATTGAAAATTCGAACATACTCGGGAGAAATAAAAAATCCAACGCATGAGAATGCAGCTGGATTGTATAGAAAAATATATTTTTCGGTACAATCAAACCTCGTGACCTGGAATAAAAAAACGTTTTTGTTTCTTTCCCGTACCGCAGCTGGCAGGTCTCCTGGCTTTCAGCTTTTCCACACCGATCGTCTTCCCAAGTCCATGACTGACCCAGTGACATTATGATCATGCAACGCTGTATACAGTGACGAGCTCCGCACAGGCTTTTCACCTGTTTCCCTATTCTCCGTAAAAACGGCACCAACTACTTCTTATTCTATTTTCGAATCACTTAACATATGTACTATACCACTTTATCTCAGATACAGCAACCTCTTTTTTCGCGGCAGGATATTCTCCTGCCGCTGCTCTATTCTGCAATGAAAATCACAGCATACTCTCCGGCTTAAAAAGAGATTTTACATGATCAATCTCTTCTTTTGATGCCTTTTCCGCCGGAACATAATAAGATTTTTCCCGGGCAATCTGATATAACTGCTCCTGTGCGGTCTCTGCCTTGTTCCTCATCTGTTTGAGGGTCTGTTTTAACTGCGGATCCTCACTTTGGGAAATATATTCCGCATACATTTTCAATTCTCCATTGATGCCGGTCAGCGCATCACTGACCATGGTTTTTTCATTCATCATCCTGTACGCCCTCCTAATTTAAAAATCCCATCAACTGCTGTTTATTCTCTTTTGCTGACTGAGCTGCCTGCTGGAAATACTGTTTCACACGGCTGTCAGTTGCATTTTCCGCGTAAGTCTCAAATTTTGCCTTACAGGTTTCGCTTCCGCCGATGAGATGGCGAAGATTCTGGACATCCAGTTCTGATAACTGTGACATAAAAAATACCTCCTTGTTTTCCATACTCCTGACTACGATTCCAGTATGTGAAAACAGAGAGGTATTTATACCTGACAAATACAGGTTACAGTTCCTCGTAAAGCTGTTCGTACTGCTTTGCAGAGTGTTCCCATGAAAAGTCTGCATTCATCGCGCGTTCTACCATCTTATTCCAGGATTTTCTCCTGTCATAGTAGATCTCCTCGCCATAACGAATTGCTTCGAGCATTTCGTGGGCATTGTAATTTGTAAAGGAAATTCCGGTTCCGGTCTCTTCATATTCATTATAGGGTTCTACTGTATCTTTCAGTCCGCCGGTCTCTCTGACGATCGGAAGAGAACCGTATCTCAGACTCATAAGCTGACTTAAACCGCACGGTTCGAAAAGGGACGGCATCAGGAATGCATCACTGGCTGCATATATCTTATGTGACATTTCATCCGAATAATAGATGCAGGCAGCTACCTTATCCCCATATTTCCACGCGAAATGACGAAACATATTTTCATAACGTTCCTCACCAGTTCCGAGTACAACAATCTGCACCGCATCCTGGCACAATTCATCCATAATACGATCAATAAGATCGAATCCCTTCTGATCGGTCAGTCTGGAGACGATACCAATCATCATGACTTTCTTGTCCTGCGGAAGTCCCAGCTCTTTCTGCAGTGCAAGTTTATTTTTTACTTTATTCAGACGGAAGTTGCCAACACTGTACCGCGCACTGATCTTCTGATCTGTCTGCGGATTCCACTCCTTATAATCAAGTCCGTTCACAATTCCCTTAAGTTCACCGGACCGGGCTCTCATCAGGCCATCCAGATGTTCCCCGTAGAACGGAGTCTTAATCTCCTCCGCATAAGTATTGCTGACCGTTGTAATCCGGTCTGCATAAACAATGCCGCCTTTCAGATAATTTGCGTCACCAAACGCCTCCAGTTTGTCCGGCGTAAAATATGACATATCCAGTCCTGTCGCATCCTGTACTGTCTCGATATTCCAGATTCCCTGAAACTTCAGGTTATGGATTGTCATTACGGATTTCATATTCACATAAAATCCGCCTTCATGAAAGCTGTCTTTTAAATAGACGGGTACCAGTCCGGTCTGCCAGTCATGACAGTGTACAATATCCGGCTGATATCCTACCACTGGCAGGATTGATAATGCCGCCTTTGAAAAGAAAGCAAATTTTTCCACATCCTCATGGATATATCCGTATGGTTTCTCACCGGCAAAATAGTATTCATTGTCAATAAAATAATACTGTATGCCGTCATACTTCATCTCCATAATTCCCACATATTGACTTCTCCAGGCCATATCCATATAAAAACTGGTGACGAAATTCATCTTTTCTTTCCATTCCGGTTTAATACACTTATAATTGGGAATGATCACTCTGACTTCATATTTTTCTTTATCAAATGCTTTCGGCAGTGAACCGACTACGTCTGCAAGGCCCCCTGTCTTTACAAATGGCACACACTCCGATGCAATAAATAATATTTTCTTCATTTCATGCACCCCTCCGGTTTTTAACAACATTATAACTCACCGGTGGTATCTTTGAAAGCAATTTTCACAAATTATGCCTGTTTTTTATAGTCCAGTCGTATTTTATCCGCAATCAGGGCAATAAACTCTGAATTTGTCGGTTTTCCTTTTCCAACGCTCACGGTATATCCGAACAATCGGTCAATCGTATCCATCTTTCCTCTGCTCCATGCAACTTCTATAGCATGCCGGATTGCACGCTCCACCCTGCTTGGTGTTGTCTGATGTCTCTTCGCAATCGTTGGATAAAGGATCTTGGTTATAGAATTCAGCATATTCATATCTTCGACTGCCATCATAATAGCATCTCTTAAGTACTGGTATCCTTTAATATGTGCAGGAACTCCAATCTCATGAATCATATCCGTAACATCCGTTTCCAAATTTCGCGTCTGGTAGACTGCTTTCGTCTCATAGGGTTCGATTTTTTTGATTTCTGCTTTTTTCCGCTGTCTGTTTTTAAGGTTCTGAATGCGGTTCAGAAGCATTTCATGATCAAATGGCTTCATAATGTAATAACTGGCTCCCAGTAAAAACGCATCTTCCGTAATCCGTTCCTGTCCGATCGCTGAAATGACTACAAACTCAGGCTTCTTCTGAAGAGTCTTATCCTGTCCGATCTTCTCCATCACGGAAAGTCCATCCAATTTCGGCATAATAATGTCCAGCAGTACAATATCCGGCTCTTTCTCTTTAATCATCCGACAGGTTTCTTCTCCGTTATGGGCGATTCCGACGACTGCAAAATCGGAATCCTGCTTCAGTATATGATCAAGGATTTCTGCCATCCTCTCATTATCATCCGCAATAGCCACATTCCACCTGCTCATTCATAGCCCTCCTTTTTCCCATTTTCCTAGTCTCCTTTCTACGGCATTATACATAATTCCTCAACATCCATAGAAAAATTATAAAAAAGTTGTTTCATTCTTACAAGTATTATTTATCTGACTTTTTCGACAAATGTGTTAAGATTTCGCAAATTTTTTGCAAAAAAGAAACAGGCTGTCTGATTTGACAGTCTGTTTCTTTTTATTCATTATTTATTCCTGTTCCTGCGGAACCTCTTTTTTCTTTTTCCAGAAATAAAATCTATGCCAGCGCTCTTTACGCGTCTTCTTACTGGTACCGTATACCATCAGGTAGAATACCGGCATCAGAAGGAGAATCAGCAATGTGGAAGCCACAAGACCTCCGATAATAACCAGCGCCATTCCCTGCATCATAACAGCGCTTTCGCCGCCAATACCAAAGGCACTTGGTGTCATGGAAATAATGGTGGTCAGGGTTGTGATCAGAATCGGGCGAAGTCTCGTCTTACCGGATTCAATCAGGGCATCCTCAATATCCATTCTGCGGCGCAGCATATTCACACCATCGACATAGAGAATACCATTATTTACAACCGTACCAACCAAAGTCAGCACACCCATCAAACCTACCATACTGAAGTCTGTACCACTTAAGAATACTAATCCAAACGCACCGATCAAACTGAATGGGATACTTAACATAACCATCAAAGAGAACTTTGGAGACTCAAACTGCATGGCCATAACAAGGAATACCAGGAATAATGCCGTTGCAATAGCTTTTCCCATATCTCCGAACATATCATCCTGCATCTTATCCATCATGGTCTCTGCCTCACCTACACTGTCCGGCAGATCCAGCGTATTCAGGAACTCATCCATGGCATCCTGGATATCTGCTTTGTCATCAGAAAGGCAGGTAGCACTTACTGTAACGGTGTATTTTCCATCCATCTTCATAATGGTCTGGGCTGCATCTGTATATTCCAGTGTTGCCATTTCAGAAAGGGGCACGCCTGCTACTTCTGTATCCAGCAGCTGGGTGGCGTTATCATAGGTTCCTTCCGGGAAAGAAAGATCTACATCATATTCTTCCCCATCCGATGTAACAGTCATGGCTTTTGTACCACTTAAGGTACTGTAAAGCATTCCGCCTACCTGCGTCGGTGTCAGTCCATGACTCATGGCACTTAAGGGATCCACTACCACCCGAAGCTGCGTCGTGGACGCTCCTGCATCGGTAGACACATTCAGTACACCTGGAATATTCCATGCTGCATCCTGAATCATTTCTGATGCATCTTTCACATCTTCCAGATTCACAGAACCAACGGTCAGAGTTGCACCGGAACCTGTCGTACTACTGCCCATGGACATGGAACTGGACATGGTGATATCAAGCTGCATATCCGAAACATTCTTCGTATCCTGCACCCATTGATCGACAACTTCCTGAGTCGTCATCTTTCTGTCATCTTTCAAGGTTGCGGAAATGGTTGCAGAACCTGCGGAAGCCGTCAACGTATAGCTTTCCACATTTTCATCTGCTGCCACCAGATCTTCAATCTGGACGATTTGCTCATTGACTACCTCGACACGGGTTCCCGGCCGGAACGTAGCAGTCACAGAGATCATTCCTTCATCCATGGTCGGCATGGAAACAATATTTGTCATGCTCAGAATCCAGAAAGAAGCCACCAGCAGAAGCACAGCTGTCAGAAGGCAGGTTTTCTTCTTATGCAGAAGTTTCCGCTCCACATGATCGTATTTTTCTTTGATTTTATCAAGGAAGACATTCAGCCGCAGTTCCTTTTTCTGTGTTGGTTTATACAGTTTAAAGAACAGCGGAACCAGTGTAATCGCAGAAATCAGGGAAGCTACCATCGAAAATACAATGGTCAGACCCAGCTGCATGAAAATCTGTCCTGTCATACCGCCCGAGAAGCAAAGAGGCAGATAAACAACAACGGTTGTAATCGTAGATGCCACGATGGATGCTACTACCTCCGTCGTACCCTGCAGCGCTGCTTCTGAAAAATCCGGTACCCGGTCATTAGCACGGAAACAGCTCTCAATCACGACACTGGAACTGTCGACCATCATACCGATGGCAATCACCAGACCTCCCAGAGTCATGATATTCAGAGAAAATCCCATCATTGACATGACAATCACTGTCATCAACAAAGAGATCGGCATGGAGCATCCGACGATAATCGACGCTTTCCAATCTCCGAAAAAGATAAACAGTACAATCATGGAAAGGATAACACCCAGTGCCAAAGTGCTTCCAACAGAACTAAGAGATTCCATAATCATATCGGAGGCATCATAGGTAGCCGCAACTACAATGTTATCATTTTGCTCCTGAATATCATTCATGGTTTCTTTTACAGAATTTACCATGCCGATAGTGCTGGCACTCTGGTTCTTGGTCATGCTGACCGTTACTGTGTCTTCTCCATTGTATCTTGCGATACTATCCGCATCTTTCACAGTCCATTCTACATCTGCCACATCAGACAGCTGAATCAGGCTTCCCGTTGCTGTGCGCAACGGAATCTTCCGGAGTGCCTGCACGGTATCTGTATCAGCTGTACTGATCACGCTGATGGACTGACTGCCCTGATCTACAGAACCAAGGGGGATCGTAAAGTCAGAGGCTTTCATGTACTGGGCAATGGAGTTCATATCCAGTCCGTACTGATTCATCTCGTCTCTATTAAGTTCTACCTTTATATGCTGTTCCTGACCTCCAGATACGGTTACCTGCGCCACCGTACTCAGTGCTTCCAGTTCCGGAACCACATCCTGCTTTACAAATGCAAGTGCATCTGTTCCGTCCGTCGTGCTGACAGAATAAGAAATACTCGGCATAGAATCCATGTTCATCTCGATGATCATCGGATCCTGCGCATCATCCGGCAGATCTCCCTTTACCTGGTCAAGTGCTGCCCTCAAATCAAGATAGGCATCATTCACATTCTGGTCATAATCATACTGCAGAAGAACCATAGAAACATTTTCCATGGAACGCGAAGTAATAGATTTTACACCACTTAAACTTCCTGCCTTATCCTCAATAATACTGGTAACCAGATCATCTACCGACTCGGAATCCGCACCAGGGTAGACCGTATATACGATCTTCATCGGCATTTCCATATCCGGCATCAGTTCCAGACGAAGCCCCATCAGAGATGAAAATCCGAAAACAAACAATGCCAGAACCGCCAGAAGTGTGGATACAGGCCGTTTTAATACTAACCTCGTCAATCGATTCATTATTCAGCAGCCTCCTCATCTGAAGCACTGTTGTCAGTTTTCTCATTTTCAGCCGCTGCATCTGCGGGTGTATCCTCTGTAGCCTCTTCTTCCTGCTCCGGTGATGCCACCGATTTGCCGTTCAGAGACACGATCTCAGCATCTGCGCCATTTCTCAGCTTGGAAGACCAGTTGCTGACTACCAGGCTGTCTGCGTCAAGTCCGTCTTCGATAATCGCATGGTCATCATCCATAAGGCCAACCGTGACCGAAGTACGCACCAGTTTATTATCTACCACACAGTAAACATAAGCATCGCCGCCGGAAAAATACAGTGCATCGAAGGGAACCAGCGTACTGCCGTCTTCTTTCTCGGTAGTTGCACTGACTTTCACAGATACACCATTCGGAAGTTTATCCCCTGCTCCAGGAATGGTTGCTTTCACCTGGAAGAGCTTCGTCTGCTGTCCTGCCATGGTTCCAATCTCTGTGATAGTACCGTCAAAAGTCTCTCCATTTCTCTCTACGGTCACATGGTCACCTACATTCATCGTATTCTTTGCCTTTTCTGTTACATTGAAGGTAACCGTCATGGAATCTTTATTGGAAATAATGTAAGCCGGATTTCCAGCTGCTGCCATATCTTCTTTCTTTACATTGGCTGCCTCTACCACACCACTGATCGGTGCTTTCACCGTATAGAAATCTAACTGCATCTTTGCAGAATCCACGCCAACAGATGCTGCCTGAAGCTGTGCGGCGTATGTAGCGTCGGTCTCCGGGTAAACTTCGTTCTGGGTAATGGAGTAGGTCTGCTCTGCAGTCGTCAAATTGTCGCGGATCGTATCTTTGCCATTTTCAATCTGACTGATGCTGGACTTCAACTGGGTCTTGCTTGCTTCCACACTCTGGATCTGGCTGTTTAACTGATCTACTGCGGACTGGGCCTGCTCCATTGCTTTTTTGTAACCATCCAGCTCTGCTTCAACACCTTTTTTCTGTTCTTCCAGTGCAGAAGCATCTTCTCCTTCACCCAGTGCATCAATCCGTGCCTGAATATCATTCGCTTTCTGAGTCAGGGCGTCTTTCTGTCCATAGTACGCATCCGTAGCTGCCTCCAATCCGGCCTGTGCCTGATCTTTCGCTGTCCCCAGCTTTCCACGGGCATCTCTCAAATCTCCCAGATTATCTTTCAGATCATCAATATTATTTTCTGCATCATCCAGACTGTCCTTTAACTGCTGAATGGAACGCTCTGTCTGATAATTCTGCAGATCTCGTGATCCGCTGGTAGCTGCGGTCACTCCTGCCTCTGCCTGACTATAGGAAGCTTCTGCACTCTTCATCTGAAGCTGAGCTGCCTCATCATCGATTTTAAACAGCACATCGCCTTCCTTTACCGTATCTCCCACCTCAAAATAGGCAGCAGTAACTGTTCCGGATACTTTCGGAGTTACATATACCTGCTGCTGCGGTTCTACCGTTCCTATGTAAGTTGTATCATTTGTCAGCTCTCCTGTCGTAGGATTTTCCACCTCTACAGCAACCTTGCTGATCTCTGTCTTTTCTTCTTTTTTACCACAGGCAACTGTGGACATACTCAGAGTCATAATGATTCCCATTGCTATGAGTCTTTTTCTATTCATTCTCGTCATTCCTCCTTGTTTCGTTATTTTAGCCTCGCCCAGATTATACCAGTTTTTTTAACAAAATATAAATTTATGTCACATGAAATTCTTTTTTTTATTCATACTCCGTTCACAATCATTCTATATGATATTGTACAATTGTTAAACTGAAATTTATAAATCATTTTAAGTGAGGTGTATCTATGTTTCATATTTTAGTTGTTGAAGACGATCAGGCCCTGAACAAATTAATCTGCAGGGTTTTAAATAAAAATGGCTATGAGACTTCCGTTGCTTTTGATGGAGAGCAGGCACTCGAAATTCTGGATCAGACCTATATTGATCTCATTGTCACTGATCTGATGATGCCGCGCATGGATGGATATGATCTGACCAAAGCACTCCGTGACAGCGGTTATCAGCTCCCGATTCTGGTCGTGACTGCCAAAGATACTTTTCCGGATAAGGCAAAAGGATTTAAACTCGGTATTGACGACTACATGGTAAAACCCATTGATGTCAATGAACTGCTCCTCCGTGTGGAAGCACTCCTCCGCCGGGCAAAAATTATCTATGAAAAAAAGCTGGAGTTCGACCACGTCTGCCTGGATTACATTAACCTGACCGTTACGATCGATGAAAAATCCCAGATTCTTCCGCAGAAAGAGTTTCAGCTTCTTTATAAACTGCTCTCTTTCCCGAACCATACTTTTACCAGACAGCAGATTATGGACGAGCTGTGGGGTTACGATTCTGAAACGGATATCCGTACGGTAGATGTGCATATCAACCGTCTACGGGATCGTTTCCGGGATATTCCTTATTTTCAGATTCAGACCGTCCGTGGTCTTGGATATAAGGGGATCATCGAGAAATGAAAAAGAATTTTTATTCCATCTGGATGAGAGTTGTTCTCTGCTGTTTCTGGGTGATGATCTGTACTTTCCTGATTATCGGATTTACCATCCATCTTATGAACCGGTTAAATATATGGAATTCATTTCCACTCCCAATCACCGGTCTGCATTTCATTATCCTGCTGGCTCTTGTTGCACTAGTTCTCGGAATGTTTATCAGCGTGTTCATTTTCCGCTATGCGCTGAATCCCGTTTCCGAGCTTTCGAAAGCTATGCAGAAAGTGGCCGACGGTGATTATACGGTAAAATTGGATGTTCCAGGAAACAAAAGCGAGATTTACGAACTTTTAAACAATTTTAATGTGATGGTACAGGAGCTGAATAGTACAGAAACATTGCATTCTGACTTTATCTCTAATGTTTCCCATGAGTTCAAGACCCCCCTTGCTACCATCAGCGGCTATGCGACTCTCCTGCAGGACGACACCCTCACGCCCCAGGAACGGAATGAATATATAGAAACCATCATTACCAGTGCAAGAGAGCTTTCCAAAATGACAGGAAATATTTTGAGCCTTTCCCGCCTGGAAAATCAGACTATTATCACTGATCAGGAAGATTTCCGGGTGGATGAACAGATCCGTTGGATCATCTTAAGAGCTGAATCCGCCTGGTCTGCAAAGAATCTGGTTCTTGAACCGGAGCTTGATAAAATCACATGGTATGGAAATCAGGAACTGACTTCCCATATCTGGAGTAATCTCATTGATAATGCTATCAAATTCACTCCAGCAGGAGGGGAAATTACCATCAAAGCCTCCATGGATGAAGAATGGCTGACGGTCAGTGTGCAGGATTCCGGTATCGGTATCCCACCGGATATTCAGTCCCGGGTTTTTGACAAATTTTATCAGGGTGATACGTCCCATAAGAAAAAGGGCAACGGTCTGGGACTTGCACTTGTCCATCAGATCGTCACCCTTTACGGGGGTCATATAACATTAGAAAGCATTCCGGATCTTGGCAGTACCTTTACCGTCTGCCTGCCGGCACATCCTTCTTCTGAGCTGGAATCTTCACTCCCTTTACCTTAAACATTCTCGCAGTAAATGGCGGCAGATCCGCATACAGGGTCTGCGGCCGTTTTCTGTGTTCTTCATCTACAATACGGAAATTCTGATCCTCTGGTGATGTATTTCCGCCAAATTCCTTCCAGTCCGTGTTAAGCAGTTCTTCCAGTTCGTAATACATAGGCAGACCCACCGGAAAATCCTTCCAGAACTGATCTGACAGATTCATCACTGTCACAATGGTCTCTCCGCCAGCCCGGCGTTCCCATGCATAGGTCACATAATCTGCCGCATCTACTTCCAGCCATTCAAAACAGTCCTGATTATATTCCCCATCATACAGTGCCCGTTCCTCCAGATAAAGATGCGCAAGTTTCGCATAAAAATGATGGAAGGCATCATGAAGCGGATACTTCAGGATATCCCAGTCCTGCTCCCTTGTCTCATCCCATTCACGAAACTGTGCGAATTCATTGCCCATGAAATTCAGCTTCTTTCCGGGATGTGCATAGACATAGGTATAAAATGCCTTTGCCTGCGGGAATTTATTCTCATAATCTCCCCACATTTTCTGGATAATCGTGGCCTTGCCGTGTACTACTTCATCATGAGAGAAGGGCAGCAGGAACAGATCACTGTAAAAATACATCATGGAAAAGCTGAGTTTGTGATAGTCATAAGGGCGATACACCGGAGCTGTCTGGAAGAAACGCAGTGTATCATTCATAAATCCCATATCCCATTTATAATCAAATCCCAGGCCATCGTATTCTGTCGGTGCCGTTACTTTCGGAAAATCTGTGGAATCCTCTGCCATCAGAATAGCAGACGGATGCAGCTTATGGAGGCCTGCATTCATATTTCTCAAAAATTCCACTGCACGCTCATTGACACCTCTTGCCGGATCACCATTCCAGTAAATGGCACGGCTGATGGCATCCATACGGATTCCGTCAAAATGAAATTCTGTCAGCCAGTAATTCGCGGCACTCTGCAGAAAACTTCTGACTTCTCCACGACTGTGCATAAAATTCATCGTTCCCCACTCACTGTAGGCGGTATCCGGATGGGGAAACTCATACAGAGGCGTTCCGTCAAAATTCAGAAGACCATAATCATCCATAGCGAAGTGTACCGGCACAAAATCTGTAAACACACCTATTCCATTTTCATGGCAGAGATCAACCAGTTTTTTCAACTGCTGTGGCGTTCCATAACGGGACGTCGGTGCGAAAAATCCAGTATTCTGATATCCCCAGGAACAATCCGCCGGATGTTCCGATAATGGCAGAAATTCAATATAATTGAATCCCATTTTCTTCAGATAAGGAATCAGTTCTTCTGCCAGTTCTTCATAATTATACCAGCTGCCATCCTCTTTTTGTTTCCAGGAGCCTGCATGCAGCTCATAGATATTCATAGGATTATTATAGTTCTTTTCCGTATTCTGGTTGTTAGTCCACTCATCATCTGCAAATTTCCAGTTTTCATCTACAATCCTGGATGCAAAACCCGGTCGCAGTTCCATCAGCATCCCATAAGGATCACAGTGATACACCACGTTACCCTGTGCATCCGTGATTGCATATTTGTAATACATACCCGCTTCTGCATTCTGCACGGTTACTTCAAACACTCCGGGATTCTCTTTCTGTTTCATCTCCAGCAGTTCCCATCCGCTGAAATCTCCCTGCAGCTCCACCTTTGCTGCATTGGGTGCATAGACCCGGAATATGGCACCCTTCTTTAATAAATGTGCACCAAAATATTTGTAGGCATCAAATACCTTTCCCTGTAAAAATTCCTGAAAATTCATACTTTTCCCCCGTATGAGCTTTTCTTTTATTGTATCGAAAATAATGGGGATATACAAGATACAAAGACAGGATTTTCGTCTTATTCCTGCAGAGCATTTCGAATGGGCTTCCGGCTCGCCTCCTGTTTCCCGTATGAGGATTTGAGCCTTCCGCTGATGATAGAATACCAAAGATTTCCGTTAAGAACTATCATGATCAGGTGAATTCGCATAAAGATTTTGTAAAATATTATTTTATAATTCCAGTCACCCGTTTTTTCACTTCCGCCGATACCACGCCGATCAGCAATCCGGTAATCACGCCTGCTGCCAGCAGCACGGGACCATAATAGATGAGATTCACGGATTCCAGCACCAGCATGGCCATAAAAAGCTGACCCACGTTATGCATAACACCACCTATCATACTCACACCGTAAATGCTGAATGCATCGCTTTTTTTTGCCAGCAGCATAGCAAGAAAACTGACCACAGCACCTGAAAGACTATAAAGAATCATGGACAAGTTTCCAAAGAGACATCCAGAAAGCAAACTCCGCATCATGTTCACGCAGAGTGCTTCCACTGGAGTCAATGTGTACAGTGCCCATACGATCACGATATTGGCACCTTTCTGAGTGAAGAACATCATAGTATTGTGCATTGTAGCCGGATAAATATGCTCTACAAAGTCTTCATCACGGG
>ENA-USUG01005880-USUG01005880.1-human-gut-metagenome-genome-assembly--contig:-NODE-5880-length-13450-cov-7.193150_pt1 | contig 13450 bp, 8 predicted proteins | sample MGYA00250059_ERZ773394 | MGnify/ENA primary metagenome ERZ773394 (study PRJEB29103, sample SAMN06111957) | human gut metagenome | biome: human gut; feature: ankylosing spondylitis patient; material... | reverse complement strand
CGCTTCGGCACTCTGGATATGTGCACAGTCACGTAGCATAATGCTACACAGATCCGCCGTAGCATCCGTGGTATAGAAGTACCTGGATACCGACGACCAGCCCTTCCAGTCCGCACACCAACACATTTCCAAGCACGAACACGATCCAGTTCGTATGCCCCGCACTTGCGCCCGATAACATCAGCACAACCTCCATCATCGCCGCATGACTGACGGCAAATGCACCGATACGCACATAAGAAATGGTATTGGAGAAATAGCTCAGCATCGTCTCGAACAGTTCGAAGAATGCCTGCACGAAGAACATCACCTTTCCCTCTTCCATCTTCTTATGCTGCTTTGTCACCAGATTGCCCAACGGTTCCTTGAATACGAACAAGAGCACCGGAACCCCCAGGAAAATTACCATCATGATATTACCCGGAACCTTATGTCCCGTCATATAAAGCATGATCGTCAGCACCAGGAATCCATAGAACACCAGCCCTGCGATTCCGTTGTGGGAAAATAACATATTTTCCAGATCATGACTCTTAACTGCGTTGATCACGTTAAAGATCATCACCAGGATATTCAGTCCCATACCAAATGCAATAGCTACCACGAATACCGTATTGAGCTGTCCGATAAACGGCAGATTCGTCATCGCATCCACAGGTCTTAACCAGCGTGCCTGTATCACATCTTCAAATCCGAAGATACTTCCGAACATGAATCCAAAAAATGTCGAGAACAGTCCCGCAATGGATATGATCCCTGCCAGGTTGATCTTCTTGATCAGATACAAAAGCCCGCCGAATACGAACAAACATAAGCCCTGCCCGACATCCCCGAACATCGCACCAAAGATAAATGTATACGTCAGTGCCACGAACATCGTCGGATCCATCTCATCATTTGCTGGAAGCCCGTACATCCGGATGAACATCTCGAACGGCTTGAAGAACCTTGGATTCTTAAGCTTCGTCGGCGGCTCTCCGAAGAATTTCTCCTTGTCTTCTTCTACAACAACGAATACCTTATCATCATTCTTCGATTCCGCCAGGAATTTGTTCACATCATCTTCGCCCATCCATCCGCACAGGATGTAATAGTCTTCTTTATTATCTCCCTCTTCGATCCTTGCCGCCAGCTTGCGGACATCAAAGTTCGTAGCCAGTTCTTCCAGACGCTTCTTCGCACCTCGGAGCTTTGCGGCATTCTTTGCCATCAGTTCACTGATCTGTTTTTTAATCCCAGCAATCTCTTTCTGTTTTTCTTCAATTTCTTTTTCAAGCTCTTCACAGGCCTGCGCCGGCGTTCCTATGTATTCGGATGGAATTGCAATCCTTTCAAAATGTAAGGAATTGAATACCGAATCCACCTTACTGGAATCCGCATTCGATACGAAATAACATCCGTACACATAATTTTCATTCCTTATGCCTTCGATAAATACCGCATTCAAATCATCAAACAAATATTTCTCCAAACGTTTGTAATAATTCACATCTACCCGTCCGAACCGGACTTTCATATATTTATACTTTAATGATTTCTGCATATCCAGTTCCAGTGTCCGGAACGGCTCCATAATCAGAAGCTTTTCTTTGTATTCATCTACCTGCTTCTTCGTTAACTCTTTCTTCTCCAGCAGATCCAGATAGTCATGATTGACATCCCGGATCAGACTCAGCATATCATCCTGGTTCATCGATACATCGATTCGCTGGTCTTCATCAGATAACAATGCGTTAAACTGTTCTGCCTTCGCAAGCGGCTCTTTGTATGGATTGACTTCCACAAAAGGCTGCAGGTTGTCGGTCGTCTTAAGCTCCGCCGCCGCATTCTCAAGTTGCATCTCGTATTTGGACAGATATACCTCGCAGACACGGTCGATGTCATTCTTCGGTCCGCTGATGCTTAAGAACTTCATCTTAACAATCATTGATTCACACCTCCTAAGTATCCTAATGTCTCTCCCTTCGTCAAACCGTAACGGATACACTCAAGGGCTGTCGTTAGTTTATAGATTTCTTCTTCTTTCAGGAACAGATACGTATTGACGATCGCGATCGAATACGGATCATTCCTTTTATCGGTCAGGTACAATTTCCGCAGACAGTCACGGTACATCTGTTCCAGTGTCTTATCTGCCTGCATATAATCATACTTTCCCGCATAGTACGTTTTTCCCACTTCAGTTTCGAACTGTTCCAGTGTCGGAGTCTCTACCAGGCTCTTGAACTCTTCCACACGAACCCGGTAATGAATCGGGATCGTCATCGAATAAATGTCCGGCGGAAGCATATGATAATACTTCTTCGCACGGTAGATCCACTGTAGATTCAGAAGGTCGATCTTCGTTCCGTAATCTTTTAAAAATATCTTCTGTTCATGTCCTTTCAGAACCCTTTTTCCCTTTTTCCACATGGTGGAAAAATAATACAAATCCAGTGCCAGATCATAATCAAAAAGCGTTCCCGCTCCGGAATCTTTAATTCTGGCAAGTGCATCATAATACTCCGTATCCCGTAAGTTATCCACAAGCTCATCAATATTTTTCGAAGTTATCAACCGGTCAATGGAAATCTGTGAATATCTGTCAAAAAACTCTTTCTTATATTCCAGGTCAAACGGCTTGTCATAATGATTGAACACAATTCTCAGACAATAATTGATCAGATCAATCTCATAACGTTTCCAGTATAATTTTAAGAATGTTTTCTGTTTCATTCCGGCAAAACGGAAGAGTCTCGAATAATCATCGAACAGAGACTGATACAGGATCTTCTCCACATTTCCCCTGTGATATAGAGAAATATCCATCCGGTTCACATAAGGTGCATATGCCGTCTTGTCTTTCAGATATTCAATTGCTTCCGTTACTGTCCCAAGTCCGGCAATTGTGTCATAATCCTCCGCTGCCAAAAGCTTTGCCGACATTGCACGTACCTTTGTCGTAATCCCACTGTAAGCCATCACATTTCCCATACACTACACCTCGATCATATGTCTTACGATTTCCTCTGCATAAATCTCGTGATTTTCTTCATATTCCTGCTTCAGCGCATCAATTGCAGTCTGGTTCTTCTTCCGTTCCCGGTCCAGGACCTTCTCTACTTCCTGCTGCGACTTTTCTTTTATCTTCTCCAGTTTTTTCTGTGTCTCTTCTTCCAGATCCCGGTCAAATTGATCTCTTTCTTCCTGTATCTGTCTTTCAATTTCACTCTTCTGCTGTCTGGCATGCTCTACGATCGTCTCCGCCGTCGTCTCTACTTCAGCCAATTTTTCAATTACAGAGTTCATAAGCCGCCCTCCTTTTCGCATATTTCACAATAAATAATTGTTATTTTTTTATCCATGTTATAATAATACACCTATTTTTTTAAATTACCACAATTATTTTGTATATATTGTATTATTTCTTCTCAATTCTTCTGACAATTTCTGCTTCCATTGACTTTTTCCTGCACAGACGATAAACTAAGAACGATTTGCAAATCCAGTGATTATAAGGAGGAATACACGTATGCGTCTTAGAAATATACCACGTGCAGAGAGCGTTCTCGAAGCCTGCAAAGAAGTTGTGAAAGATCCGGAAAGCTTACGCGGAGACTGGAACCAGACGTTTAAAAAAGAGCAGCCCCTGCATATCGAGATCGGCATGGGAAAAGGTCAGTTTCTTCTGACCCTGGCAGCCCAAAACCCACAGATCAACTACATCGGCATTGAGCGTTATTCCAGCGTTCTGCTGCGTGCCGTTGAGAAATTCCAGGAACTGGAAGCGGAGGGGAAAGCTCCTGCCAACATCCGGTTCATCTGTATGGATGCAAATGACCTGCCAACCGTATTCGCCCCGGCAGAAGTATCACGTATCTACCTGAACTTCTCCGATCCGTGGCCGAAAGCCCGCCATGCAAGAAGAAGACTGACTTCCAATGAATTCTTCAAGCTTTATGACCAGGTCCTGACCGCAGATGGAACGGTAGAATTCAAGACCGACAACCGGCCGCTCTTTGACTTTTCAGTAGAAGAACTTGAAACTTCCGAACTTTTCGTTCTGGATCAGCTATCCTATGATCTTCATAACGACAGTACGATGAATCAGGGCAATATTATGACTGAATATGAAGCCAAGTTCTCTTCTATGGGCAATCCGATCTGTAAACTGATCGCAAAGCGCAGATAACACGCTGCAATATCCGGACTTATATACCGACCCTGTCTGCCTGCACTTCTTCCCTTTCCTTTCATATATTAATAGAGAGCATATCTTATGCTCCTGTTTCTCATGGAAAGGGTGGAAGCTTATGTTACATCTGACAACACAGAACTTTGATATCTGCCGGATGAACCACTGGCAGTTTTCTTCCGATACACCGGCAAAGGCTGGACCGGAGCATCCCACACTGGCTGTAGTCATGTTCTACGCTGTCTGGTGTGGAAAATGTGCAATGATGCGCCCTGTCATAGAAGATCTGGAAAAGAAATATCAAAAGAAATATTTCGGCAGCATCTGCTTTTTTGAAGTAGAGACCTCTGAATCCGCACTTCTTGCTGCGCAATATCAGACCGCTCTTCTTCCGTCATTTCTCATTTTCAAAGACCGAGAACTGATTGCCACCATGCAGGGAATGATACCGCAAAAGGAGCTGGACTCACGCCTGCAGAAGTTGTTGACTGTGCAGATGCGGACGCAATCTACAGAAAATCTTTAGAAATAGTTAATTTATATTTTCTAGGAAAACACACTGTTTTATGTTATATTAAAAAAGTAACAGGGATAAAATATTTAATAAAAAGGGGGCATGGTGAACACACCACGCATTATGAAAAAATTAAAAAGAGCATTACCAGTTGCCATGGCAATCGTACTTGGATCTACTGCGGCACCACTGGTTGTAAGAGCAGATTCATCCAAAGTTGTAACACTTGGCGCCAATCTGACTGATTCACAGAAGAATTCTATGTATGAGTATTTCGGAACTTCATCTGATAAAGCAGAAGTCATCGAAGTTACCAATGCAGACGAAAGAAAATATCTGGAAGGAGTCGCTCCCGACGAACAAATCGGTACCCGTACCTACAGCTGTTCTTATGTAGAACCGACCACAAGCGGCGGAATCCAGGTAAAGGTTTCCAACCTAACTTATGTTACAAGCTCTATGATCTCCAGTACGCTTCTGACATCCGGTGTTAAAAACTGTAATGTCGTTGCCGCTTCTCCGATCGAAGTATCCGGAACCGGTGCACTGACAGGTATCATGATGGCTTATGAGAAAGCCACCGGAACAACTCTGAATGACGATCAGAAAGCAGCTGCGACCGATGAACTTGTCACCACAGGAGACCTGGCCAATGACATCGGCCAGGACAAAGCGGAAAATGTCATGAACGATGTAAAAAAAGATGTGATCGAGGGCAAATTAACGGATGCAGATGACATTCAGAATGCAGTTGAAAACGCTGCCAAGGATAACAACGTCACGCTGACACAGGAACAGATCGACAAGATCTCCGATCTGATGAAAAACATTTCCCAGTATGACTATGATGTCAAAGCTCTGAAGAATACATTAGATAACATTGACGGAAAGAGTGGCGGATTCTTCTCCAACCTCTGGAGTTCTATCAAAGGTATCTTCGGCGGGGATGACAGTTCAGATGGCGGAATCATTAACGGCACGGATGACAGCGCACTCGGTGATGATGTCGTAACTAACAGTACACTGGATTCTTCCGACAATTCTTCCAACAGCACAGACAGTTCAGATGCCGCTTCGGATGATACTTCGGATGACAACAGTGATGACAGCGGATTCTGGGGCAAGATCAAGAAGTTCTTCAAAGATCTGTTCGGTGGAAGCAATTCTAAGAAAGATGACACAGACAAGAGTAACGATGATGCCATTACAGAAGATAACTCTGATAACACTGATGAGCCGTCTGGCGACACACAGAACGATTCTATGAACAACGATGCTGATTCTTCAGATGACGGCACAACAGACAACTCTGCTGATGATTCTTCATTGAATGACAGTACAGATAACCAGTCTGATAACCAGAGCAACACTCAAAACAGTAGTGAATCCGATGCCTCTGGTTCCGATGCTTCTGATTCCTCAGCCAACAGTTCTTCCAACTAAATACAGTCATTAATAAAGATGTATAGTAAAACGAAAAATGCCGGGAAGTTTCAACACTTCCCGGCATTTTTATCCGCAGGCATCAAAGTTTTTTGCCACTGACTTCATATAATTAAAACTCGAATACAGCAACTCCGTAAGGCGGCAATTTGTATGCGAATGAATACGGTCTTCCATCACATTCTTTCTTCTCCGCTTTGTATATCTTCTTACGATCTGCTCCGGTTCCGCCGTATTTCTCCTCATCACTGTTCAGGATCAGTTTATACTGTTTCTTTCTCGGCACTCCGACTCTGTAATCATCTCTTGCCATCGGCGTAAAGTTGCAGACGAACAACAGATTCTTCTTTGCACCTTTCGAATGTCTCATAAAACTGTAGATACTTCTGTATCCGTCATCCGCATTGATCCATTCGAATCCTTCCCAGCTCTGATCCATCTCATACATTGCCTTATGCCTCTTATACAGGTGTAAGAGGTCTTTTACCCACATCTTCATCTGCTGATGTTCCGGTTCGGCCAGCAGGAACCAGTCCAGTTCCCGTTCTTCACTCCATTCACGAAGCTGTGCAAATTCCTGTCCCATAAACAGAAGTTTCTTTCCTGCGTGTCCCATCATAAATGCATATCCGGCTTTCAGATTCGCATATTTATCAAATCCAAGTCCCGGCATCTTATTCAACATCGAACACTTGAGATGTACCACCTCATCATGCGACAATACCAGAATATAATTCTCACTGTATGCATAACTCATGGCAAATGTCATCAGATGATGGTTATCCTTTCGGAAATATGGATCCAGTTTCATATATTCTGTGAAGTCATGCATCCATCCCATATTCCACTTCAGACTGAATCCCAATCCACCTTCTTCTACATCTCCGGTAACCTGCGGCCATGCCGTAGATTCCTCTGCAATCATAAGTGCTCCCGGGTTTCTTCCAAGTACAACAGAATTCAGATGCCTGAAGAAATCGATCGCCTCCAGATTCTTATTCTCGCCATATTTGTTTGCAACCCATTCTCCGTCCTTTCGTCCGTAATCCAGATACAACATCGAAGCAACCGCATCCACACGCAATCCGTCTATATGGAACTTCTCAACCCAGAATAACGCATTTGAGATCAGGAAGTTCCTTACTTCATTCTTTCCAAAATCAAATACTTTCGTTCCCCAGTCCGGATGTTCTCCCAATCTTGGATCTGCATATTCGTACGTCGGTGTTCCGTCAAAATCTGCCAGTCCGTGTGCATCCTTCGGGAAATGTGCCGGTACCCAGTCGAGAATGATACCGATTTTATTTCTATGCAGATAATTGATCATCCATGCAAAATCTTCCGGCGACCCATATCTGGATGTCGGTGCATAGTATCCGGTCACCTGATATCCCCAGGATCCGTCAAACGGATGCTCGGCAATTCCCATCAGTTCCACATGTGTGTAACCCATTTCTTTTATGTATTTGGTAATTGCCCTGGCAAATTCTCTATATGTATAGAATCCTTCATCTTCCCTTCCCGGGTGACGCATCCAGGAACCAATGTGTGCCTCATAGACAGACATTGGCTCGTGCTTATGATTCCAGGTCTTTCTACGTGTCATCCACTCTGTATCTGTCCATTTGATATTTTCAATATCTGTGACCCTGGATGCTGTTCCCGGTCTTAACTCCGCATAATTGGCATATGGATCTGCCTTAAATATCTGTTCTCCCGAATAAGTCTCGATACAATATTTATACATCTGATCCTTCTTCACACCTGGTATAAAACAGGTATAGATCCCGAGCGGCTCTTCCCTCTTCATCGGATTTGCCTCTGTGTCCCATTCATTGAATTCTCCGACTACCGATACCGCCTGCGCATGCGGTGCCCACACTGCAAAATACACACCTTTTTGTTTTCCGTTCTGTACCAGATGTGCGCCCAGCTTCTCATAAATCTCATAATGATTGCCCTGTCCGAAAAGGTATTGATCCAATTCACCTATTTCATATGGTTTTTTCTTTTTTTCAGCCATAATTACCCCTCGCATTCTGCTGCATATTTATAAGAACATTATACTTTACAAACAGGCAAAAAGAAAGAGCTTTGACCGTTTAGTTTGTCAAAACTCTTTCAAAATCCGACCTGTAAATCCTGTTCCCGACAGCTTCTTACAGGTATTCGTTTTTGTTAAATTCTAAAGTCTTCTTCTTTCAGAATAATTCTGTCAGAATCGTCGGTTCCCTTGCCGAATACTCTTCGTGCAAGATGTTTTACATTTGCTTTCTGTGAATGTGAGATTGCTTCATCCATGATCTCTTTTACTTCAGCAACTGATACTGCATGATCTTCTCTCTGCATTACATCGATACGGCTGTACAGTGCAAGGATTCCCATCTCATCCAATTTGTATCCATTCTCTTTCGCATATGTCTGACCGAATGTTACCAGCTCATCATTGATGAATACCGGAAGCTCCAGCTTAGAACTGAACTTCTTCTTGAATTCCGGGTTTGCTGTCATCAGACGCTCCAGAGGTTTTCTCTGATCTTCCAGTACAAAGAGCAATTCTCCTGTCTTCTTCTCCATCAGATAATTTAACTCTTTTACAGTTCTCGCATTCAATTTTCCTGCATGCTCAATGATGATCGCTCCGCCGCGCAGCTTCTGAATAATATTCGTAAGCTCTTTCTTATTAAGAGATTCACCTGTAACGATTGCTACTTTACCCTGTTTCAGACTTCTCTGTTTCTGAATTGCTTTTACAATATCAACCGCAAGGACTGTCTTACCAGATCCTTTTCTACCAATCACAAGAAGGTTACCTGTCTTGGATGTTCCTTCTCTCTGTGCCCTTCTGTCGTTATCAAGTACTTCAACGATCTGTTCGCTCATTCCTCTCACCGGTACAAAATATGAGAACAACTTCTTCTGTTCTTCTGTAAGTCCGGCTTTCAGACCGATCTCACTCGTAGCACTCAGATCATATCTTCCGGTTACAACAAATCCTGTATCGAACGGAACACCGCCTTTAGATTTCTTGATTCTTGCCTGAATCTCTTCCTCCGATGGCTCTTCGATTTCTAACTCTTCATCCGCTTCTTCGTCGTCTTCAATCTCTAAGTCTTCGTCATCAAAATCTGTCTCTTCATCGTCTACATCTGCAAAATCATCGTCGAAGTCTTCTTCTTCGTCATCTACATCCGCAAAATCAGCATCGAAGTCTTCTTCTTCAAAATCGGCTTCTTCAAAGTCTTCATCCTCAAAATCAGCTTCTTCAAAGTCTTCATCTTCAAAGTCTTCATCCTCAAAGTCTTCCTCTTCGAAATCAGCTTCTTCTTCGTCCTCTTCTTCGAAGTCTTCATCCTCGAAATCAGCTTCTTCAAAGTCTTCATCCTCAAAGTCTTCCTCTTCAAAATCAGCTTCTTCAAAGTCTTCATCCTCAAAGTCTTCCTCTTCGAAATCAGCTTCTTCTTCGTCCTCTTCTTCAAAGTCTTCATCCTCAAAGTCTTCCTCTTCGAAATCAGCTTCTTCAAAATCTTCATCACCGAAATCGGCTTCTTCAAAACTGCTTCCACTCATATCGATTCCGCTAAGTTCTTCTTCGATTCCTTCAATGAAGTCTTCTTCCGTTTCCGAACCATCTTCAAAATCCTCTTCATAGAGTTCTTCTTCCGACTCTTCATTTCCCATTTCTTCCATCAGACGTACAATATCATCCGGAATTCTCTGTGTCTTGCTTATCGGTTCTGCCTCTTCCTCGGCCGCCTTTCTTGCTGCTTCTTCCTCGGCCTTTCTTCTTGCCTCTTCTTCGGCCGCCTTTCTTGCTGCTTCTTCCTCGGCCTTTCTTCTTGCCTCTTCTTCGGCCGCTTTTCTTGCTGCTTCTTCCTCGGCTTTTCTTCTTGCTTCTTCTTCGGCTGCCTTTCTTGCTGCTTCTTCCTCGGCTTTTCTTCTTGCCTCTTCTTCGGCCGCTTTTCTTGCTGCTTCTTCCTCAGCTTTTCTTCTTGCTTCTTCCTCGGCTTTTCTTCTTGCCTCTTCTTCGGCCGCCTTTCTTGCTGCCTCTTCTTCCTCGGCTTTTCTTCTTGCCTCAGCTTCCGCCGCTTTTCTCTCAACTTCTCTGCGTTCTTCTTCCTGGCGGATACGAGCCTGTTCTCTTTCTTTCTGAAGACGCTCTTCATCTTTTGCTTTCTGCTTCTCGATTGCTGCTTCGTGGTCTTTCTGTTTTTCTTCCCATTTCTGAAGAATATCATCGATCATCATCTGACCATTCGCCAGAATCTCATCTTCACGCTCTTTCATTGCTTCTTCTTCAATTGTAATGCCATTGGCAACCGCCATGCCCTGCGCTAAAGCTTCCTCCAAAGTAGCTCCCGTCACAACCTGTTTGATCGTTGATCCATGTTCTTCCACAGCCTCTTCCGGTTCAGTATATACCGGTTCTTCTTCCACGACTTCTTCTGCAGCTTCTTCTACAATTTCTTCCTGCGGAATCTCTTCTTGTACAACAGTTTCCTGCATCGGCACTTCCTGTGGAATCTCTTCCTGTACAACAGTTTCCTGCATCGGTACTTCCTGCGGAGGAATTTCCTGAACTTCAGATTCATCAACTCTTTCTGTCACTGGCTCTCTGACCGGCTCTTCTTGTACGTCAACAGTCTCTTCTGTACCTTCATTATATTCATTCTCGTCATCCACTTCTGCCAGTGTTGATTCCGGTTGTTTCTCCGGTTCCGGTTTCTTCTTAACCGCTCCCGGACGGCTGTCATATTTCTCCTGCTGAAGTGGTGTCAGTGGCTTATACTTCATCTTCAGTTCCATTGCAAGGTATACATATTTGCCTTCACTGAACCACAAGATCAGATCATCACATTCTTCCAGACATTCTGCTGTCATTCCGGCTTCATCATACAATTTGGCAAGTTCATATGCCCACTTTTCAATATATTCCGCTTTTTTAAATTCTTCCAGTGCTGTAATCTGATCTGTCAGCGATGCCCCCTGTGTTCTCAGAATCTTATATTTTAAAATATACTGATTCGGATCTTTTGGTGCCAGCTTTACGAATTCTTCATAACAATCCGTTGCTTCTCTGATATCTTTGATCTTCAATGCCAGTGTGCCTAAACGATATACAATTTTTCTGCTTCCCGGTGCTCTGTCAAATGCCAGGAACAGTATATCTCTCCCCTTCTTAAACTCACCGTTATATTCATAAATCTCACTGACTGTATTGAGCATTGACGCATTCTTTACTCTTCGCCAGTCTATACCATCAGCAATTTCCTTTGCCTGCTGGTACTCCTTCTTTTCCAGATGATCAAGCATTTGCTCGGTCTTCACCCTATATTCATATTTATCCAATATTTCTCACCTCAAATGTTTATTTTAAAAAAGCGTATTTCCCTACAATTTTACTTATATAAGTTTATCATATGACCTGTTTATTGTCAAAATATCCCGCCAAATATGTTAAAAAAATATTACAAAAATTACAATTTTTTTATCCCTGTAAAATATCTGCCGGCTGCTCTCTGATATCAACGTAAAAAACAGCCATCATATTCTTTCCTATGATGGCTGTTACATATTCAATTTTATCATATTTAATTTTTATATCGGAGAATGATTTTTAATTTTTATTCCCTGTCGCCTTTGTATGCTTTCCGATGATCTTTTACTCATCTTCTTTGCACATTCATTCAAATCTACTATTCATGTTTCTTTACACATATTAATAATATCTTTAAATATGTGGTATTCTGTTCAATATGTCTGCAGTTCTTTTTATCGTCCGGTGTATATTTTCTCCGTCTGTTCTATTCTTCCGAATCTCCTCTACCGGCCTTTTATCTATTATAATAAAGGCTTATTCTCTGGGAACTTCTACCTGCCATACCACTAACATATTGATTCGATGATTCTACTGTGTCCATTGGATTAAGCCTCCTTTTCATAAATTTCCAATCAACGATATCTCACCGACATATGAAATATTCTTCATCCTTGATAAACTTTTCTTTTATCACTTAAGATATAAGCTGGAATTTATTATCTCATCTCTTCTACGATTATGATCCATATCCCCTTGATACCATTCTATAATCGTTATTCATCCATTCTCTTTCTCTACAATATACTTTACGATATTTGATATCCGATGCCTTACCAGATATTTCATATCTATATCCTGTATTTTTCGATTCTTAAACGAATTGAGAATTTATAATAAAAATATATCTTATAAAATATGTGATATTCAATTTTCAAGATTCCCTTTCTCGTCAGGAATTCTTTTTTGTTTATTTTGGATTTCCTTTGGATTGATTATATAATATCATTCGGCTTTTATTTTGTCAATACTTTTTGCAATTAATTTTATTTATTTTACATTATTTCATTCCAACAGTTGAATTATCTGATTTTTCTTTATTCATTTTAATGTTTACACAATACTATACATTTTCAAATCGTATGCTTTTGTTAACAGCATACGCTTGTGCATGTCTAATTGTTAACCATCCATCTTTTACAGTTGACATTTTATCCTGTTTATTTTATACTTCTGTTATATTTTTGATATAAAACTAAAGGAAAGGAGTTCTGCCTTGTCATACGGCAGACAATTACCACTATGAACAACACAATAAATAGCACAACAACGAAAAAGCTTTCCACCCGCAAACTGGTTCTGATTGCTTTGATGACTGCAATCACCTGTATCTTCGCTCCTATGGCGATTCCGATTCCGGTCAGCCCGGTACCGATCAGTCTTACCAACCTGGTGATCATGATCAGTATCTATGTACTTGGTTTTAGAGATGCAACCATCAGTTACATCGTATATCTGTTACTTGGTCTTGTCGGTCTCCCTGTATTTTCCGGTTTTACCGGTGGATTAGGAAAGCTTGCAGGTCCTACCGGCGGATACCTGATTGGTTTCATCTTCCTTGCACTGATTTCCGGACTGTTCGTTGATAAATTTCCAAAGAACAGAATTCTGGCAGTTGTCGGTATGATCATCGGTATGGCAGTCACTTATATCTTCGGTACAGAGTGGCTTGCGATCCAGTTGAAAATGTCATTCGTTGCAGCACTTTCTGTCGGAGTAATTCCTTATCTTGCCGGTGACGCAGCGAAGATTATCATTGCGATCATCGTTGGACCTGTACTCCGCAGCCGTCTGAGCCAGCTGCAGTAATAAAAATACACAGTATCGGAATTAATTTTGGATTTAATTTATTAACTGGGGAGCGACCTCTCAGTCCTTGAAGGAAACAATAGATAAGGCTTCTTGTTCAGGTTCCATACCATAAGAAACACTAAGAGAGTCA
>ENA-USUG01005875-USUG01005875.1-human-gut-metagenome-genome-assembly--contig:-NODE-5875-length-13459-cov-17.130399_pt1 | contig 13459 bp, 10 predicted proteins | sample MGYA00250059_ERZ773394 | MGnify/ENA primary metagenome ERZ773394 (study PRJEB29103, sample SAMN06111957) | human gut metagenome | biome: human gut; feature: ankylosing spondylitis patient; material... | reverse complement strand
ACAAAAGCAATAAAAAAACAAATAATAATCGACCTCGTTTAGTCATTATAAATGATTTATTGTTTACCCGTGTGACCAAAACCACCCTTTCCCCTCTCCGTCTCGCTCAACGTTTCCACTTCAATTAATTCAGCTTGTTCAACTTTATTAATCACCATCTGGCAAATTCTGTCCCCATCATTAATCTGCACTACCTCATGAGACAAATTCACTAGAATCACCCCGATTTCCCCTCTATAATCAGCATCAATCGTCCCCGGAGTATTTAGCAAAGTAATCCCCTCATTTAAAGCCAATCCACTTCGCGGACGCATCTGAGCCTCGTAGCCATCGGGTAATTCGATAAACAAACCCGTGGGAACAAGCTTCCTTTCCAAGGATTTCAACATGATAGGTTCATCAATATTAGCCCGTATATCCAAACCGGCAGATGACTTCGTCTTATATTCCGGAAGCGGGTGCTTCGATTTATTCACTATTCTAACTTTCATACTCACTGTAACTTTGAAAATCAATTACATTTTAACTAGTCTCATAAATTGCGCTAAGATAGCTATTTTTTATGAATTAATTTATACATAAAATCTTTTGTCAGCAAAAAACTCATCTCTCTCCTTATAAAAATATACACGAAGAGTACAAATAACGGTAAACGAGCCAAACAGGTTACCAAACTACTATCAAATTTTATATAACCACCGACAAAATAAAACAATAAACAAATCACGAAATAAAAAATAATCTTAGGTACATCATAATTGATCTTGTAAAAATGCCTTCCCAGTACAAAAGACAAAATAGTCATAACCAAAAAACAAGTGAAAACAGAATAAGCAGATGCCATAAAACCTACCTTCGGCAAAAAAATCACGTTTCCACCTATCGTGATCACGCAGCCGATAACCGCCATATAAGCCCCGTATATTGTTCTATCCGTCAATTTATACCACAAAGACAACGAATAATAAATACCCTGAAACAAATTAGCCATCAACACCCAAGGCAATATCGTCAACCCGCTAAAATACTCCGACCCCAAGAAATATTTCAATACATCGAGAAAATACATGACACCCAAAAAGATCATTAAACCGAATCCGGTAAAATAAAGCAGAACATCCTGATATATTTTCTTTGAATCATTATGTTTCGCGTAATTGAAAAAGAAAGGTTCAAAAGCAAAACGAAAACCTTGCGTGAAAATATACATCACCAAAGCCAATTTATAACTTGCCCCGTATATCCCGGTAATAGCCAAAGACTCCTCTCCATCTCCCAATATTTTAGGCATCAAAATCTTATCTCCCTGCAAATTAATCATCCCGGCAACACTCACGATCAAAATCGGGTATGAATATTTCAAAATATCTTTCAACAAAGAGAACGAGAAAACAAACTTAAACCGGAAAATATAAGGAAACAACATCACCAGCGTACAAACAGAAGCAACCAAATAGGAAATGAAAATATAAACCACCCCACCGTCAGCTTGATAAAAAGGAACGTGAATCCCTTTCTTTTCCAAAAACGGACAAAGCAAATAGAAAAATAAATTCAATCCCACGTTAATCATTATATTCACTAACTTGATAACGCCGAAACGAAGGGCTTTCCCCTCCATTCTCAATAGGGCGAAGGGCAAAGTACTCACCACATCAATCGCGATCGTTACAATCAATAAAACGAAGTAAATCGGGTGGTTCCCCACCTCAAGAAAACTGACAATTCGCGGGAGAAACAAAAAACAGAGTAATAAAAACAAAGTTGAAGTAAAAAGCAAAGAAGTCAATAAAGTTGAAAACACCCGATCCTTATTATCTTTCGTTGCGAAACGGAAAAATCCCGTTTCAGTACCATAAGTCAATAATACGACCAACAAAGCAACATACCCCATCAAATTTGTAAATATACCATTATCGACGGGAGAAAGTACCCTGGTATACAGTGGTACCAGCAACCAATTTATAAATCGTCCGAGTATTGTCGAGAAACCATAAATTACGGTTTCACCCATTAGCTTTTTTAAAGGATTCATAATAACTTTGTCTTCATTAAATGTGATTCAACGGACAAAAGTAACAAGTTCCCAATAACAATATCATATATATATTATCTTTTATTTTTTTAAAAAAAGATATGAGGATAATGATAGGCTGTGAGTTTTTGGTATAAAAAATAAGAGATTCTTTTGTTTTAATCGTTATTATTTGTGGAGTCAAGAGTTATTCACAGGTTATGATTTTATTAATGATTGATAATGAGATTTATTCTTGAGTTATCCACAGTAGTTAGTAAAACAGACTTTGGAAAAGTTTTCAATAAAATTCATGTGAATTCATGTTAGTATTTTGTAGAAAGGAATTGGAATAATTTGAATAACTATTCTTGTATTTTTGAATACTATTATTACTTGAATTCAAAATCGAGAAATCAAAATAAAGTTATTCTTTTTAGTTCTTTTTTTATTCACAGTTACTAACGGGGATACTAACACTTCAATATCATAAGGTTTCACATCAGAATTCGGGAAGGATTAGAAAAGGTAATCGTTGCAAAATAATCCGGTATTAGGTCCGATTTAATACGGCAAATGAAAATAAATACATGATTACATCCGGATCACTACCATGTAAAACGCTATTAGAACGCTATTAAAACCCTATTAAAACGCTATACCGAATAGCGTTTTAATAAGACTTTATAAGCCTACTAAAAACTTTATAACCGGAAATGATCTGCTAGTGGTAATGATTTGTAAATCTAATTTTAATAGAAATTCTATAGAATACAATATGATTATAGTTATATCTGTAATATTCAAAAGAATAACTTAATTTTTATACCGAACTCTTGTTAAATGAAATAGAACACATGAACAGTAAGAGCAGATGTAATGTATTGTCTGAGTAGTTTTTTTATTAGCTTTCTATAAATGTATATTATATAATATAATGAAATAATAATAATTTTTTAATCAATATATTTGGATTAAAAGATATTTATTTTATATTTGTGTAATAGAATATAATAATCTGATAGAATGAAGATATTCCCAGATTCAGTCATAGATCAATCTTATGAACAGATAATATTTGAACACAATAAACGTTCAAGTTTATTATATTCTATTATCATTTTTGCATTGGTTGGAATATTTATTTCGTTCTTTTTTATTCGTATAGATGTTGGTACATCCGTTGTAGGGACAGTGCAGTCTCGAGGAAACATAATGGCGCTAATATCTCCTGCTGATGGTATTTTACATATTTTTAACATATCTGAAAATATAGAAGTGAAACAAGGAGATACAATTTTTATAGTTAGTGATTTAAAGACCAATCATAAATATACTGTTTGTTCTCCTATTGATGGTATCTGTACTAATACAAGCAAACTAGTTGAAGGTTTGAAAGTTTCATTGGGACAGCAACTAATTGATCTGATTCCTAACAGTGAATTATGTGTAGAGTGTAATGTATTCTCTAAAGATTTAGGTTTGTTAAGAGTAGGATTACCTTGTAATATTCAGGTAGATGCTTACAATTATAATCAATGGGGTATGTTGAAAGGAATGTTAGTAGAAATAGCAGATAATCCTACAGTAACTTATCAGGGCGTATTTTATAAAGTGTATAGCAGCTTGGATAAAGATTACTTGGAACTTAAAAATGGTCATAGAGGATATTTGAAACGAGGGATGAATGTTAATTGTAGATTCATAGTAAATAATCGAAGGATTATTGATCTATTATACGATAACGTTGAAAATTGGATTAATCCTTTAAAATAGTTTTATTATTAACTTAAACTAAATTATTATGAAAAAATTTGACTTGGCAATTTACGAGGTTGAAGAAATGAACCAAAAAGAACTGACAGAAGTTAATGGAGGAGTAGCATTCTGGACGATAGCAGGTGTTATTATTGCATTTGTTGCATTAGTGTATACCATATATAGAGATAGTAGACCACCGCAAACAATTCATACAACTGATCCTACACCTCCTCCTTATGAAATAAATGCACATATAACTATTGATTCTATTACAGTTGCACCTGGTTATGGATATACTATTACTGGTAATGGAATTGATATAACCATTACAATACGGCAAATATCAGATTAATTAGTATATAGAATGAGCGTGAATATGTTAAAATTATTCCTATTATTTTCCATTTTAATGATATGGTCATGCGAGAGAGATCATGTTATTGTGAAATTCATGTTTAACGATGTTGGTCACATAGTTTTTCCTCTCTCAATAAATGATTCATTAGTATATGGTATTTTTGATACAGGTGCGCAGTCATCATTGATTGAAAAAAAGGAACAAAATAGAATAGGATTAGATACATCTGCTAAAAAAGTATATAGTTTTTTTCCTCACACGGGAAAGAATCCGGTTTTATTTCAAAAATCTATCAAAACTTCTGTATCAATTTGCCACATGCAATTGAAAAATCCTATTGAATTTAGTATTGTAGATGGAGAACATAATTTCTCAGTATGGGGAAATGACATTATCGATCAATGTAATTGGTTGTTCGATTTTGAAAAAGATGAATTGACAATTTCATTTGAACCAATAACTTTTGACACAAATCAATGTGTATCTATTAAATACAGAGATCAACTCAATCTTAAATTTTGTTCATTATATTGTAAAGGCATTGGGCTGTTAGATAATGTAATGATAGATTCTGGGGCATCTTGGACGTACATTATAAATGATAGTGCATTCTATTCTATATGTTTATCTCTTCCCGATTCATTAAAAGATAAACGTAAACGTAACTCAAATTTACGTCAGTATACTGAATTAGAAAACCACAAATCTGATACTATAAACTATTATTTTCCTTTAGTTAACTTGATGTATCACAGTCTCCTAATTTATGAGGGTTGTAAGTATTATTCTGATAATGCATTATTTGATATAATGTCAATGAATGGAATATTAAGTCTATGTTATGCACAAGGATATTCATACATGTATTTGAATACGACGGATAAAATAATTTACTTGAAACGATGAAGAGTGGTGTCTGCATAAAACAACACGATATAACCGATTGCGGAGCAGCATGTTTGTCTTCAGTTGCGGCATATTATGAATTGCAGTTACCTTTAGCTAGAATTCGTCAAATTACTCACACGGACCGTCAGGGTACTAATTTTCTTGGTATGGTTGAAGCTGCACAGAAATTAGGGTTTGCCGCAAAAGGTGTGAAAGCAATAGAAACCATTAATAATCGAAGTATTGGCAAAAAAAGTAGTTTATACAAAATACCACTTCCTGCGATTGCCCATATAATATTGAATGGAAAATTACAGCACTTCGTGGTTATTTATAAAATTGGCAGAGATAAAATATGGATTATGGATCCAGTAACCGGAGAAATAAAAGCAGAACTAATCGAAGAGTTTATGCAAAAATGGACAGGAATGTTGTTGTTGATTGTTCCTGACGAAGATTTTGTAAAACGAAACGAAAAAGTTTCTATTATTTATAGGTTTTGGTTTTTATTCAAGCCACATCGAAAAGTGTTTATACAGGCTCTATTCGGTTCGCTTATATATACTGTGATAGGTTTGATTTCTGCAATATGTATACAAAAGATAATAGATTACGTTATTCCTGAACGCAATTTTAACTTGTTGCATTTGATATGTATAATATTGATAGTGTCTACGTTGCTGTCTGTATTTATAAATTTTGTACGGTCAAAAATGATGCTGCACGCTGGGGTACAAGTAAATACAAGATTAATACTTGGATATTATCGTTATCTATTAAAGCTTCCACAATCATTTTTTGACTCTATGCGTTCCGGTGAAATTCTTTCGAGGATGGCTGATGCTGCACGCATTAATACATTTATAAACAGTACATTACTGACAATCGTGATAAACGTATTTACTGTAATAGTCTCTTTTATGTTGATGTTTTCATATTATTGGAAACTTGCAGCCATTATGTTGTGTACAATTCCGATATATGCTGTGATGTATTACTTTTACAATAAAGTAAATAAAATAATTAAACGTAAAATAATGGAACAAGGTGCTGATATGCAGTCGCAACTTGTTGAGACTATTAATGCCGCAGGTACTATCAAACGTTTTGGTATAGAAGATTATGCAAATTTAAAGACAGAGGAACGATTCGTTACATTAACTCGTACCGGTTGGAATTCTGGAATGTATGGACTGAATCTCGGTGCAGCATCGGGATTATTTTCAGGGTTATTCTCTGCAATATTATTTTGGGCTGGAACATCCTTTGTCCTTGACGGAATAATTACTCCTGGAGAACTTATGTCTTTCAATTCTTTAACAGGATATTTTATGGGACCTGTCATTGCACTATTAAACGTAAACAATGTGTTTCAGGAAACAAAAATTGCAGCAGAACGGTTATTCGAAATATTTGACAGGCAGCAAGAAGATGATGACCAATATAAAGTTCCGTTTTTGCGTAGTTCATGCGGTGATGTGATTTTTCATGACATAACGTTTAGATATGGTTCAAGAGAAATTATATTTGAACATTTTAATATATGTTTTCCATCAGGTAAAGTAAGTGCTATTGTTGGCGAAAGTGGGAGTGGGAAGAGTACAATTGTATCATTAATCCAGAATCTTTATCCTCTTCTTTCCGGCAAAATTACTATTGGTGGAATAGATATAAAACATATTAGTACAAACGATTTGCGTTCAGCTGTTATTGCTGTACCCCAGCGTATAGACCTATTTAACGGTTCTGTTGCTGATAATATTTTACTTGATGATTTGGAACCTGATTGGGAACATGTAAATGATCTATGTAGAAGATTAGGAATAAGAGAGTTTGTAGATAAATTACCACAAGGACTAAAAACATATATTGGTGAAAACGGGATGCAACTATCAGGTGGACAACGTCAAAGAATTGCCATCGCAAGAGCATTGTATCGTAATCCTGAAATATTGATTCTTGATGAAGCGACGTCTGCACTTGACTCGGAAGCAGAACAAATGATTAAGAATATAATCAATGATTTGCGCAAAAATAATAGAACAGTGATTTTGATAGCTCATCGTCTCAGTACGATAATGAACGCAGATAAAATATTTTTACTTAAAGACGGGAAACTTGTGGAACAAGGCTCTCATGAAGAATTGATAAATGCGAATGGCAAATATTTTAAAATGTGGGAGATACAAACCGGAAATATTTGATTTGGCTTTCCATGAAAAGACGTTGTGATGTAATAATTAGAGATAAGGCTGCTAGAGACTTTATTTTCAGAAATATTTACGAAAAACTTGCTCCAGTAAAACTTTTTAAAATGCTATTATGATGAATTTTTATAATTTGAAAGTGATTGCCACTTACAACTCTAAGTTATTGTTGCGGAGTTGGTTGTTTCGGGTCTTCTTTTTGTTGACGTTTTGTTGGATTCTCTTGTACCAAATATTGTTCCAAGCAAATCCCTTTGTGTCGATAAATAACGGTTTAATAACCTTGTCTTCATTTTTCCCTTACATGAATGCTTACTTGTTTGTTGGATTACAAGTTATTCCGCTAGTCTTTCTAGTAGGTATGTTCTTGACAAAAGAGAGAAAGTTGGATTCGATGGACATGGTTTATTATCGTCCGGAGAGTAATGTCGAGTATGTACTAGGTATGGCTGCTGGGTTTGCATGGGTGTTTATTATGATGGCGATAGTGTCCTTATTCTTCGGTTTTTTATTGCATTTTTTCGCCAGTGATTCGCCAGTGAATGTGTGGATTTATTTGTTTTACTTGATTACATTTATTGTTCCATCACTCGTTTTTATGTTGAGTCTTTCTTTTTTTATTCATACTTTGATCCGTCATCAGGCATTGAGTATTTTACTCCTTTTGATAGTAGTAGGGTGTTTGATTTTTTATGTTGGTAGCGTTGGACAAGGTATTTTTGATCCGTTTGGGTATAGTTTACCGAATACTTTTTCGAGCGTAACAGGACATTCAGATTTAACAGGTTATCTTTTACAGCGGTTATGTTGGCTGTTTGTAGGTTTTGGTTTTCTTGGATTCACAATATGTTTATTCAAACGGCTTTCCAATAGCCCGGAGAACCAGATGTGTGTAACAGGACTTTCTATTGTTTGCATGATAGCAGGTATTACGGTAGGGAGTCTTGTTTATTCTTTGTACTCCCAAAAAGTCTTTGCAAGAAAGGTTTATACGGAGACTTTCAATAAATACAATAATGTGCCGAAAGGCAGTGTGGTTTGTCATAATATAAGTTTTGAACAAAGAGGTGATGAAATGAGCGGGAAAAGTATTCTATTGATACAAAACCGTACACAGGAAACATTACCGGAAATTATTCTTTATTTGAATCCGGGTTTAGAGGTACTTTCGATTAAAGGGGAAGCGAATTTACCATTTGAACGGGATAAACAGGTGATACGAGTACGCCAAAAATTGTTACCTGACGAGGAAATAGCATTAACAATAGAATATCAGGGTGGAATAGACGAGCAGGTATGCTATCTAAGTGTGCCTGATAATGTCTTATTCAGCCAGGAAGATAATACTTATCTTCAATGTCGATATGGAAAAAGATACCTGTTTTTGGATCAAGATTTTACTTTTTTGACACCGGAATGCTTGTGGTACCCGATGACAACTCCCCCCGTGAACCCGGCACAGCCGTATGAAATATTCCCGGATTTCACGTTTTATTCGTTACAAGTGTTGAATACCGAAGAACGGAGAGTTATAGCACAAGGAAATGAAGAAGAAATAGATAATGGGGTACATTTCACGAATCTCCTTCCGTTACCTGGAATTTCACTCTGTATCGGTAGTTACGAGAAAAGAGAGATAATTGTTGATTCCGTGCAGTATGAACTTTATCTTTTTAAAGGACATGATGATATTTTAAGGGGATTGGAAGTCTTGTCTGATTCATTACCAGAACTAATCCGGGAAATGAAGAAATCTATTGAATATAAGATGCATTATTCTTATCCTTATTCTCGTTTGAAGTTGATTGAAACCCCGATTACTTTGACGAGTTTCTTTCGTCAGGAAAAAGGAACGAGTGAATTTATTCAACCTGAAATGGTTTTTCTACCGGAACGGGGAGTTGGAGTATGGTCTGATTACAGTATACTAATGGAGCAGATGAAGAATCAGGAGAAGAGAATGAGTTCTTCCGGGATTAGTTTTGATAATACCTCTAGGGTAGATAGGCTTCGACAGGCAGTTCTTTGTGGTTTACCCAATTTATTGATGAATACCGTAATTGCAAAGTATAATAGCTGGCAAGGGTTTATACAAAGATTTAATCCTTCCGCAATTAAGAACGTGGCAAGAAGTACTACTTCGACTCGTCATAACTTGTATTATGCTAGTTCTATGTTTTACGATTATTCACTTTATTTTTGGTCGAAAGATTATCCCATTATTAATACTGTATTGTTAAATATGTTGCAGCGTCATCCACAAAATTTGTACGAAGAATATGCTATAGATTACCTATCCTCTCATAGTTTTGAAGAATCTTTCTATGACAGAGAAATTGAACCAGCTGTTTTCAACGGTTTATTACAGATGAAATCGAAAGAATTGATCCGAAGGTTAGCTATAGGGAATATAACAGAAGAGCAGGTTTTTAATTTTCTGAATGAATATGTTGCAATTCGTCGTTTTCAAAATATTGATTTTGATCAATTTGACGAGACTTTTGGTCAAAAATTTGGTATTCGTTGTAGGGATGTGTTGTCTTCTTGGTATACGAATAAACAATTGCCTGAATTTTTGATAAAAGATTTTAAGGTCGAGGCTGTGGGATTGGATGAAGAGAAAGCTAACAAGATGAGACAAATCATATCTTTAAGCAGTTTTGGAAATATTATTGGAATGCATGGAGAAAGTTCCAAAGTACGTCTTACTATTTTCAATAATAGTGATGTTGATGGGGTGGTATCACTTCAGGCTCAAAATTACACATCTTCTTTTGGAGCTACACTTACCCGTAATTATTTGATAAAAGCAAGGAGCGGAAAAGAGATTGTAACTCATTTCGATGGCGGTTTGGTTTCACTGAATACCAATTTATCATTAAATATACCGGTGTTGTTGAATGGAGATATGGGTATAGCGGATGACGAAATAGATGATTACGAGAGGGATCTCGAGTTATTTTATTTTTACCCTGATAAGGATATGGTAACGATAGATAATGAGGATGTAGGTTTCCGTATTGTACAGTCTTCACCTAAAAAACGGTTACGTGATTTATTTGTCAAAGAACAAAAGAGTAAATATCAGAATATAAGGGCAGTATCAATTATGGATGGAGTTAAAGTGCAACCAGGCTATATTAAAAATGCATATGCTTATGGTCTTTCTAAACGTACTCATGCTTTTATGATGCAGGGCGGAGGTGCAAGTATGGAATGGACGACTCAGATTGAGCGGGAAGGTGAGTATAATATTTACGCTTATATGCCGCCTAAAATAATGACAATCAAAATGAATAAACAAAATATGGTGCCTGCGGTAACGAGTAAAAATGCAGGATTTAAACAATATTATACTCTAATAAATGGTAGTGAAAATAGAGAAATTATTGGAGAATGTGATGGAACACATGGTTGGATATTATTGGGACGTTACCGACTTTTTCCGGGGGAGTGTAAGATCGTGTTGACTGACGAGGGTGAGAAAGATCAAGTTCTTCTGGGCGATGCTATCAAATGGAAATATGTAGATTAACGTGAATTCAATAAGGACGCTGATCAGAAATTTATTTAGGGATACCCTTCAAATGAATTAATTAAATAATTTTCATTTGAAGGGATATTCAGTAGGGATATTCAGTAAATTCCTAAAAATAGCAGCAATACTTTTTTAGTTGCTGCTATTTTAGTTTTTTTTACACGTGTCCCCGGTCTACTCTTGAAAAAACACGATAAACTGTGAAGGTAGTGCATGCTTTTCCCGGGGAAGCGCTCTTGTCTTCCCCTTTTCACGTCATTATTGTCAAGCGACCCTCTTCTTCTCTCTCTCCTAGACTTTCTCGATCATCTTGACGGCGTTGGCGGTATGTATCCCGAAGAAAATCCACAAGATCTCGTTTTCCTTGATCCTCGCCTTTATCTTGTCAAGTGAATAATGTTGTTTCCGGGTGCCGAAGCTACCCTCTAGGCGAGTGGCCCTTTCCCTGGAGAGGGCGGAACGAAGTTGCTTTCGTTGGTCCTCGTCAGCGGCCACCCTTCCCTTTCGAACGAAGGAGGTGTGAATCCTGCGTCTCGTGCAGTATTTACGGTTGGCGTTGGTGACGTGAATGGCATCGGCCGCCACGGCTTTAACGCGCGTCTTGAACAGGCGTTGTTGCAACTCGATACATTGTTGCAACCGGGTACCCTCGTTGAAAGCGTTAAAAGAGAGGTGCTCGATGAAAGAGATCCCGTCTACCTGGATGTTGTTGACCTTGGCCCCGAACTCCACGCTTCTCGTCTCTTTCCCCCTGACGATGGGACGGGTGTAGTGCTTGTCCACGCTCACGATCCGGCCGCTTACCTTCTGCCCGTCAAACAGTCGTGTTTTCTGGTCGAGAACTTTCTGGATGACCGAGAAACGCTCGTGGAAACCCGGGGACAGTCCCGGTTCTTTCCCTCGCTTGTCAAGCACCTCTTTCATTTGCCCGACCTGTTTTCCAAGTAACCGGAGCAACCCCCGCTTGATCATCCGGGTGGAGGAGCGCTTCCTCTTTCGTTTCTTGCTGTACGCCAGGTAACGCCGGCTAACGTCAGCGAACTTGTTACGGGGGCAGCGTTGACCGGGTTCCCGTGAAAAGCGAGACAGGTATTGTTGCAACCAGTTCACGCTTTCCCACAACAATTTCGGGCTGGTGGGATAGCGTGAATAACTCTCGTAACACGTCGCGTCCGTCATGCAAACGTGTAAGTTTTCCAGGTAAGGCTTCCAGGCCACCGCCAGCACTTCCTGGACTCGTTCCACGTTTAATAACCCCGCGATATCGGTGCGGATGGCGCTCACGATCTTGTGGTTCGTTAACGGCCGGGAGGGATGAATGTAAACCCCGCAAAATAACTGGAAATGAATGTTACCGTTGAGGTGGGACACCAGGTCCGCGTCCGAGAAACCCGTGTAAGACTTCAACAACATCAAGGCCACCTTGCCTTCAGGGGAGAAGAGCGAGGGACGACCCACGCGGCTTGACACCAGGCCGGTCGACTGGCAAAACGACTTGAACGGGAAGAGAGCGTGCAAACGACCCAGCTCGCTTGACTCGAAGCTAGACTTGTAACATTGATAGATATCAAATTCTGTAAACCCCAGAGTCGGTTCTAGTCTTGAAATTTTTTGTATCTTTACCATCGTGTTCTTGTTTGATTACCCCCGTTTTTGGCGATCAACCTCTTATCGCGGGGAATAATTAAAGATACAAAAAAGCCAACTAATTCATTGCAAATTAGTTGACTAAATTTTAATATTTTACAAATATCCCTTGAAAGATATCCCTAAATACACTACCGGTCGGTAAGGGTCAACTATTTTATTTCATTTTTTCTATCAGGGAAGTGGTGGAATAACCTTCCACGAAATCCAGGGTAACTATTTCTCCACCTTTGGCTTTTACTATATCGTAACCTACAATTTCTTCAGGTTTATAGTCTCCGCCTTTTACCAATACGTCCGGTTGAACGAAATCAATCAGATCACGGGGAGTATCCGTATCGAAAAGAATCACTTTATCAACGAATACAAGAGAAGCTAATAATAATGCTCGGGCATTCTCATCGTTTACGGGTCTGGAATCTCCTTTTAATCGTTTTACGGAAGCATCCGTGTTTAACCCGATTACTAACTTAGTTCCCAAGGAAGCTGCTTTGGCCAGGTATTCGATATGTCCTTTGTGGAGAATATCGAAACATCCGTTTGTGAAAACGATCTTATCATCTTTGAATCTCCACAGGCTTAATGTATTTTCAGCTTCTTTCGCCGTGTATGCGATTTTTTTCTCGATAAATGGTAAATAATCCATGATAATGTCAAATAAGTTTATTAGTTGCGGTGTCTGGGAAAACCAATGTAGGTTTGTGTGATTTAGCTTCTTCAAAATCCATGGAAGCGTATGAGATAATGATGATCACGTCACCCACGGCACATTTGCGTGCTGCCGGACCGTTCAGGCAAATAATACCCGAATTGCGTTCTCCTTTGATGATATAGGTATCGAATCTCTCACCATTGTTAATATTCACGATCTGAACTTTTTCGTTTTCGATCATGTTAGCTGCCTCCAACAAAGCTTCGTCAATAGTGATACTGCCCACGTACTGGAGATTGGCATCAGTAACGGTAACTTTATGAAGTTTAGATTTTACTACTTCTATAAACATCTTCGTGTTAGTTTAAAATACAATATTATCAATTAATCGGAT
>ENA-USUG01005868-USUG01005868.1-human-gut-metagenome-genome-assembly--contig:-NODE-5868-length-13483-cov-8.380277_pt1 | contig 13483 bp, 10 predicted proteins | sample MGYA00250059_ERZ773394 | MGnify/ENA primary metagenome ERZ773394 (study PRJEB29103, sample SAMN06111957) | human gut metagenome | biome: human gut; feature: ankylosing spondylitis patient; material... | reverse complement strand
TGATCGGATCCGACAGAAGAGCAGGATCCCGTGAGGACTATGTAGAGGACTGGGATGATCCCACATACCGCAGGAGATCATGGGACGCCACGCAGGATGGCTCACCGCTGCTTCCAGGCTTGCAAGAAAATATGAGGGCGACAACCCATGCCTTATCTACCTCCCGGAGACTCCGTTCTCCTTAGAGCAGTTCTATAATGACCTGGACGCTGCATTCAAGAAATCCCCGAACCTCGTTGTCTGCGTCTCCGAGGGAATTGCCGATGAGGGCGGCACCTTTGTCTGCGAGTACTCCGACGCAGCGAAGCTCGATTCCTTCGGTCACAAGATGCTCACCGGCTGCGGTGAGGTCTTGGAAAGCTTTGTCCGCGACAAGTTCGGCGTGAAAGTCCGCTCCATCGAGTTAAATGTCAACCAGCGCTGCAGCGGCATGATGGTATCTGAGACGGATATCGAGGAAGCTGCCATGGCAGGCGCTGCCGGTGTGAAGGCAGTTCTCGCCGGGGAGACAAAGAAGATGATCGCCTTCAAGCGTGACTCCGACATGCCGTACAAGATGCACTGCACACCGGAGGATGTAAGCCTCATCTGCAATCAGGAAAAGAAATTCCCAAAGGAATGGATCAACGCGGCAGGAAACGATATCACCGATGACTTCTCAGCTTACGCTCTCCCGCTGATCCAGGGCGAGCCGAAGCGCGTGATGGAGAACGGGGTGCCGAAATACCTGTACAGAAAGTAAGTTTGGTATTATCACCCATAACCGCGAATTTTAACAAAACTCTTCAACAAAAGCAAAAGCCCGTGAAAACATGCTTCCACGGGCTTTTTCCTTTTCTTTCCTTGGTAAGAACTCTCCCACTTCCTGTCCCAGACTTATTCAAGATCGAAACAGCCCTGCACCGCTGCCAAACGAAATCCACTTTTCCATTTAACTGCTGCACAGAGCTGTTTATTTTTCATATTCCATTAATTCACTTCACTGATATCCATCAGCCCGCACCCGTCATAGAAGAACTTTAAAATCTCCTGGCAGGTCTTTCCCTGCTTTGCCATGCCCTGGGCACCGTTCTGGCTCATGCCGACACCGTGTCCGAAGCCGCCTCCGTAGATTGTGAAGGTCGTCACCTGATTTTCATCGGTTCCGTTGTTCTCGATATAGATGAAACCGCTGGGAAGCGTATCCCATCCCGTAGATGTGGAACCGTCTTTCCTGTTGTATACAAGTGATACATTTCCGAGAATGCTGCGGATCCTGCTCTGCCCGGAAAATGTCTTGGAACCTTCCGTTCCAACGACCTTCAGGGTCTTCGCGTATCCACCCGCTCCCCTGAATGTGATCGTAAGTCCCGTGATCCTGCCGACCCCGCCGATCTTTTCGTCCAGGATCGTGCTGGTGGTCTTCGTGTTCCAACGGAACATCGGGAAGTCAGAGTCGTAGGCATCTGTGTTCTCGTCCTTGATAAAGCTCTCAAAGGCCTCGTTGGATGTCAGATCCAGCTTCTTCGCCTTGTTGTTGATCGTGACTGCCCTGAGGTACGGCGTGTTGGACGCATCCGCTCCCCACACACTTCCGTCGGTTCCATGCCCGTCAGATGTGGAGTAATAGAACGCCTCGATGGGATCCCCGTTGTATTCCAGAAGCTGACCAAAGGTCTCATTCACAGCGGTATCCGTGGAATCGAAGGTCAGCGTGTTGTTGTACACCTGGAAATTCGTGCTGTCATCCACATGGGCACCGTAGGTCGAGTAGGCATTGCCCTGAATCTGCCTCCATGCGTAGGTTCTCGCACAGACCGCCTGAGCCTTCAGCGCCTCCAGCTCATAAGTCGGCGGCATCTCGCTCGGTGTCACCCGCTTTAAATATTCCTCGAGATCCACCTCGTTTAAGAGAAGCAGGCCGTCGCTCTCCTCCGTGATCTCCATATGTCCCGGATAGACGGGCATTCCCTGAGCGCGCTCCAGACTGTGTACCGTGATCATTCCGCCTTCATTTGCGGAACGGAATGTGAGACGCCCACTTGCGACCCTTGAATCTCCCGGTTTTATCGTCACCGTCTCCCCTGCTGCGATGGACTCCGTCTTTGCATCCTTCTCATCTCCGTACTCCAACACTGCCATGGAGTCGCAGGAAAGTGTGATCGTATCATGGAACAGTGACTTAAATCCGTTCGTCATGATAAGCACGCGGATCATGTCGATATCCGGTTTCTCCGTCGTCAGGGCCGCACAGATCTTTCCATCCGCCACCACAAATTCCTGCATGTGGTAGCCGACGAGAATATCCTTCTTCTGCTGTTCCCTGAGAACACCGTAGGTCCGATAGATCTTAAACTGATCCGCCAGCGGCACGCTGCCGTAGCCGTCGATCTCAATCTCTGTGTCGCGGACCGCAAGGACCGTTCCGGTGATCTTCTCTTTCTTCAGCACCAGTCGTTTTGGGGTTCCGCCCTTTAAGTACAGATCTCCGATCTGACCGGAGATCTCGCTCTCATCCTTTAAAACTCCCTTTACCGGAAATTCCCTCTGGATATTTCCGATAAAGACCGTCACTGTCTTTCCGGAGAATCCCGAGATCCAGGCATTCTCGTAGACGATCTCGTCCGAGACCATCTCCTCCACCTTTAAGATCTCATCGTCTCTCGCCAGAAACCGGATCTTCTGATCAATATATCCGTCGAGGTAAAGTCCCTCAAACTGAAAAATACCGTCCCTCGTGTAGGCTGTCCATGCAGGCGCACCATCCACATTGTCCGGTGTTCCGTAAAGGTCCGTCTCCACCTCGGCCACAGCTCTGTCCGGATCCACCGCCGCGCGGAACGCGTCATAGAACTTCCAGAAATTCTCACTGGAGACCGCCTTTTTCGCCCGGTCACCGGAATCCACATAAGAAAGGAGCGCATCTGTTTCCCCTTTTCCCTCTTCCGATGCCTTTTTTGCCCAGTCTGAAAGAACCGCGTATGTAACTGCGGACGTAGCGCTCCGCTCGTCCGCTTTGACCGATCCGCTGTCAAGATATCCCTGACCATAGAGGTAGTCCATATATTTCACATACCACTGGTCCGATAGATCTTCATCAAAATTCGACGTCTCCGGCGCATTTTCAAGAATTCCATCCCCCGACTCCAGTGTCAGTGCCACCGTCCGGGATGCCGCTGCCAGGGAGACTCCATCCTCTTCCCTGTCCAGAAGTACGATCACGATCAGCAGAACCACGATGAACGTCGTGACTCCCGCCATCCAGTTTATCAGTTTCCTTCTCTCGTTCATAATTCCTTTCCCGACCAGAACCAGCTACTGTTCGTCACCGTGTTTTTTATACTCGCCGTTCTGTTCGTCGATCCGCTTCAGATTTACATAGTCCTCTTCTTTTATGCTCAGACTCTTCTTTGAAAGGAGATATTCCTGAATCTGATTATAAATATGAATGATGACTGCCATCAACGGAACCGCAATGATCATTCCCACAAATCCGCACAATCCGCCGAACAGCAGGATCGAAAACAGTACACCAAAGCTGGAAACACCTGTGGAATTTCCCAGGATCTTCGGTCCTAAAATATTTCCGTCAAACTGCTGAAGCACAAGGATCAGCCCAATAAAGTACAGACACTGTTTCGGACTGATGAGGAATACGAGGATCGCGCACGGAGCTGCTCCAATAAATGGTCCGAAGAACGGTATCACATTCGTCACTCCGATGATCACGCTGATCAGCAGCTCATACGGCAGCTTAAACAGATGCATCAGGATAAAGCAGAGAATTCCGATGATCAGGGAATCGATCAGTTTTCCGATAATAAAGCCGGAAAACGCTTTTTTAATAAACTGGAATTCAGCCACAACGATATTGGCCGCTTTCAGTGGAAGAACGGAATAAATAAATTTTTTTCCCTGCGCTGATAGGGATTCCTTGATATTTAACAGATAGATCATAACGATCAATCCGATCAGCATGTTTTTTGTCAGCGTGATCACATTCATGACTCCGCTGGATACGCCGCCGACAATCTTCTCAATATTCTGGAAGTTCTGGAAATTGGAGAGATTCGACATTAAGTCCGTCTCCATCCAGCTCTGAAAATACTGGGCTGACTGCTCGTAAATATTTAAGATTGCCTGCTCCACCGGCGGGTTGTTCACGAAGAATTCCGTCAGCCAGTCATACACGTTCTGGAAATAAACTGGCATCATGTTGATGATCCCCACGATACTGGAATAGAGCTGCGGGATGATCATGCTGGAAAGGCTTACGACCACCACGATCAGAAACGCAAGGCTTATCACTGTTCCAACGGCTTTTCCAAGGAAATTGCCGAAGGATTCACTCTTGAACCGTTTCTTTGGCGCGATCTTCTTTTCCTCGTCCTCTTTTTTCTTGTCATCATCGTGCACATACACGACTGTATTGTAGCACCAGTTATAGACCGGAGACATTAAAAAAGCAAGTACAGCGCCGTAGATCACCGGTGCCAGGACAAACCGTACTTTTCCCAGAAAGGCAAACACTGCATTCCTCTCCAGAAACAGAAAGACGACAAACACCGCTGCGATCAGTACCAGGATTGCCGTCACCCCCATGTAAATGTATCGTTCGAACCGTTCATTTTTCATAAAAAAGTTTCTCCTTTGCAGTTGTTTCTTCCATTCATATCATATGTATCGAAACCTGTTTGCACCCATAATATCATACTTCCCATGTTTAGAAAAGAGCATTTGCGAAATCTAAACCCCCGTCATGCGCGGAAATCATGCGTCGTTCATCCATGTAAAATAACGCCATGTTATATCCCACTATATGAAAAGAAGCAGCGATCTCTCGCTGCTTTTTTATCTTTCGCAATCCCAAAATGCCGTTTCCTGAATAATTGACGCCTAGCAATGCTAGGTGGGCATCCGCACTTAAACATCTGCCTTCCACTCTTTGGAGGCCTGACATCCGTTCAAAAATATAGGAATCCCGTATGTCAAAATGTAGGTTCAAAATAGACAGGAGTGTCGAACATCCCAGGAATCACATTCCCTTTAACTGAGAACTATTATAGCGCATCACGGATCATTTTTCAAGTTCCATTTCCTGGTGTCATGTATTTTTCTGCGACTCATAATTACAACTCCCGACATAGCTGTAAACCGGATCTTCGATCCCTGCTGTACTGTCTGTCTTGTCTTTAACACAGACAAAGCATCCCAAATATCGGCTGATCTTTTTTTACATCATACCTTTTAAGAGCTTTGCTGTCTCCTCCGGTGTCTCACAGAGGTAATCTGTCCCGGCGCTCTGGAGTTCTTCACGGCTTCCATATCCGTAAAGCACGCCGATCACGGAAAGTCCCGTTTTCTTCGCACCGTATACATCATGTTCCCGGTCACCCACCATGATCACGGAAGGCTTCTCCTCCTCGCTGATGCAGTTTTCTTCCAGGACATAGCGGATCACATCGTCCTTATTCACACGCGCTTCATCCATGGACGCGCCGCCGATAAATTTAAAATACTCTGTCAGTTGGAAATATTCCAGGACTTTCTTTGCGGTCTCCTCCGGCTTCGATGTTGCCACATAGAGTTCGAGGCCAGCCTCCTTTAAGGTCTTTAACATATCTTCCACGCCATCGAACGGCGCATTATCCATCCAGCCTTTCACATCGTAGTATTCCCGGAACACATAGATCGCATCATTTGCGTCCTTATCTGAAAAATTATAATATCTCTTAAAGCTGTCGAAGAGCGGCGGTCCCACAAACGGTTTCAAGACCGAAAGGTCATCCACATGGATGCCGTAATGTTTCAGCGCATACTGAACACCCCTCGTGATCCCTGGCATGGAATCCGTCAGTGTGCCGTCAAGATCAAAAAATACTCTTTTTAACTTCATCATTTTTCCTCTTTCACGTATTTCCAATTTCATGAGTTTTATTATCCCATGCCCCCATTTAAATGTCAATTATAAAATCCTGTACTGCCCTTCCGCCAACCTCCACCATTTTCCATGGCTATCGACTTTTCGTTTTCAAACCGACAGAATATATCACCTGTATTCTATTTCAGATCTGCAGCTGCAAAAAAGCGGCACCCACCAGAACCGCTTTTTTACGGTTCTGGCACATGCCGCCTTTCCCTTATCCTTTTTATCTGACCCGGAGTTTACCGGAAAAACTCGTGATTTCCATGTTTAAACAGGAATTCCAGATGTCTGTCAAACCAGCTGGCGTTCTTTTTTGATGACGCATGCCGGTTCATAAAATACAGGGCACCGTCCGTCAGATCTTCACCTGAGAGCGCCCGCCCTACGGCCTCCACCGTCTCGGCTGCGACCCTGCATCTCTTGATGGAGCCGTTGGACACCGGTGAAAACTGGTGTTTCTGGTAGACAACTTTCGTGATCGTGTTCGGGAATGAGTCATTCTCCACACGGTTTAAGATCACGTTCGCCACCATGACACGGCCTTCCATGTCACAGTTTCCAGCTTCCGCCTGCACGATCCGTAGAAGAACATCGTAGTCGCTGTCAGAGTAGCCGGTGAAAACTTCCCTTGCAGGCTCCTCCGCCGCAGTCTCTTCCGCTTCCGCCTGTACCTCTGTCACAGGTGAGCCTTCTGCTTCCGCCTCAACCTGCACAGCTCCGGCCTCTGCGTTTCCCGCAGTTTCCACTTCCGGCCCCGCAGACTCATCCTGAGCCCCATTGCTCTCGTCTGCTTTTTCCGAAGCTCCTGCGTCCTCGGCGCTGTTCTTATCATTCGTCTCTGTATTTTCAGTTTCTTTCTCGATATCTGCTTCCGTCTCCGCGGATGATGCTTCATCCGCCGTCGTCTCATCCTCTAAAACATTTCCGTCTGTTTCCGGAAGAGCAGTATCTTCTGTCTCCTCCAGACTGTCTTCATCCGAACCTCCCTGCGTCTCTGCAAACGCTACGATCGCGTTTTTGCCTCCGCCCTGGAAGTCCACCGCTGTAAATGGAATCACTGCAATCAGTGTTGCGCCCATCGTGAGAATTGCCGCATTCCGGTGCATCTTCTTTGTCACACCGGTGAAGAGTGATTTCACAAACTGAAAGACTGTCTGAAGAAATGAGTTCCATGGATTCATTTTTGAATACCCTCTTTCTCCGTCCTGTCGCCGGTTGTTCATTCCGACCGTTTTCCGGCCGGTGTCTGTGATTATAGGAGAATGAGAGGGCAAATGTCAATAAGCCATGGCCAACTTTGTTACATTTTACAGCCCGTTTTTTAATGATTGTTACATTTTATTAATATCTTTTCCAAATATTATCGGCATAAAACCTAAATTTTTGGTGGTATTGGCAAGTATAAAATATTGCAAATGTTACAATTTTGTTAAATATTGATTCCCCACTTTCAGGTGGTTTCCGATAACTTTTTCATTTATGTTAACCATTTTGCTGCAAATCCAGCAGTTTTGCTCCCACATAGTCCGCGAGAGTCTGCGGGGAAAGCAGTACCTGGAATCCCCTCTGGCCCGCGCTGACAGCGATCGTTTCGTATTTTAACGCCGCCTCATCAATAAAAGTCGGGAACTTTTTCTTCATTCCGATAGGAGAACAGCCACCGCGGATGTACCCCGTTGTGGCTAAAAGATCCTTCATCGGAAGCATCTCCACCTTCTTATCTCCCGCCGCTTTCGCCGCCTTTTTTAAATCTACTTCACCGTCCACAGGAATACAGCAGACGAGAAATCCGGTGCGTTCTCCCTTCAGTACAAGGGTCTTAAACACGCTTCCATGATCCACACCCAGCATGTCCGCCGCATGGCTTCCGGAGAGATCGTTCTCATCCACCGGGTACTCCTTCGCCTCGTAAGGGATTTTCGCGGCATCTAAAAGCCGCATCACATTTGTCTTTGTTTTATCATTTTTTGCAGATCTGCTCATAAATATTTCCTCCTGAACACAGCCTTTTCCCTGCGCCGCATCTGCCCGCAGTCCGGTATTTAATCCTTTTAGGCTGCACATCATTTATACAACGGAATACGCAAAAAAGCAATAATAAAGAATGTGCCTTGGCACATTTTCGCGCCTCGCGCGGTCGCTTGCGACAATCTACATCTTCGCGCGAGTGCGCATCATTGGCACATGAGTGCCTTTTATGTAATAGAGAATTCCTCGGAATTTCCTATTACACAAAAACGGCAGCAAACTCTGCAATCTGCTTACAGATATCCGCCGCCGTTTATCTACTTTTCGACCTGTTTCTTCTATATATATGGCCCCTACGACAGGATCATACGGTCGTTCGCAAGTTCGCCGCCTGCAGCTTCCTCAAACTTCGCGAGAAGATCCTGGACCGTCAGGTGTTTCTTCTCTTCTCCCGCCACATCATAGATCACATGGCCTGCGTTCATCATGATCAGACGGTTCCCGTGGGCGATCGCATCGCGCATGTTGTGAGTGATCATGAGTGTTGTCAGATGCTCACTGTTTACGATCGTATCGGTTGTCTCAAGAACCTTTGCTGCCGTCTTCGGGTCAAGAGCTGCCGTGTGCTCGTCTAAAAGGAGAAGTCTCGGCTTCTTTAAGGTTGCCATGAGAAGGGTCAGCGCCTGTCTCTGTCCGCCGGAGAGAAGTCCGACTTTTGATGTGAGGCGGTCCTCAAGACCAAGGCCTAAGATCTTTAACTGCTCCCTGTAGAACTCACGCTCTTTTGCGGTGATTCCGGCCTTCAGAGAACGTGTCATTCCTCTTCTTGCCGCCAACGCCATGTTCTCCTCGATCTGCATGGTGGCAGCCGTTCCTGTCATCGGGTCCTGGAACACGCGTCCGAGATACTTCGCGCGTTTGTGCTCCGGGAGTTTTGTCACGTCGATATCATCGATGGTGATTTTTCCTTCGTCCACAAGCCACGTTCCTGCGACCGCATTTAACATGGTAGATTTTCCTGCTCCGTTTCCGCCGATGACGGTGACAAAATCGCCTTCGTTTAAATGAAGATTTAATCCGTTTAACGCAGTCTTTTCATTGACGGTTCCCGCGTTGAAGGTTTTATAAATATTGTGAAGATCAAGCACGAGGTGCACCTCCTCTTTTTACCGGTTTAGAGAAATATTTGCCTTTCATGTACGGGATCGCAAGAAATACCGCAACGACAAGAGCTGACAGGAGTTTTAAATCGTTGGAATTTAATCCCATCCAGAGTACGACCTGAAGGACCAGATAATAAATGATTGCACCGAAGGCAACGGAGAACAACTTGAAACCGAAGTTCTGGCTGATCTTTCCGAATACGACCTCACCGATGATAACGGCTGCGAGACCGATCACGATGGCGCCACGGCCTGCGTTGACATCCGCAAAGCCCTGATACTGGGCATATAAGCCGCTCGCAAAGGCAACGATCCCGTTGGAGATCATAAGACCTAAGATTTTTGTGAAATCGGTATTGATACCCTGGGCACGTGACATGTTCTGATTGGAACCTGTGGCACGGATGGAGCATCCGATCTCTGTTCCGAAGAACCAGTAGAGGACTCCGATCAGGATCACAATGATCAATGCCGTCACGAAGATCGTGTTCTTATAAAATGCGACTCCCTTTACATAACGGAGAGACACTAAAAGATCATACTTATCCACACTGATGGCCTGATTTGCCTTACCGCCCATAATGCGGAGGTTGATGGAGTAGAGACCAAGCTGGGTCAGGATTCCCGCAAGGATCGCCGGGATCCCCATCGCCGTGTGAAAGATTCCGGTCACAAGGCCCGCGATCATTCCCGCGATAAAGGCTGCAAACAGGGACACTCCCACAGAATGTCCGTTTAACATGAAAATGATGCAGACAGCACCTCCCGTACACATGGTTCCGTCCACGGTAAGGTCTGCAAGATCGAGGATCTTATATGTAATATAAACGCCGATCGCCATGATGCCCCAGATGAGTCCCTGTGCACAGGCACCCGGCAATGCATTAAACAATGTTGCAAAATTCACGTTTCTTTCCTCCTATGGCTGATGATAACAAACAGGGTGACAAAATTTTTTGCTGTTTGCCACCCTGATGTCCTCATAATTTCAAGTCGTTATTATTCTTCGATCACAACGTAGTCATCCGGAACCGTGATTCCAAGTGCCTCACAGTTTGCCTTATTGTATTTCTTTGTTACCTCCGGCGCAAACTCGATCGGCATTTCCTTTACATCTTTGCCGTCCATCAGGATCTCTGCGCCCATCTCACCGGCTTTGTATCCGATGTCGTAGTAGTCGATGGAAAGAGTTGCAACACCGCATCCGGAGCAGATTCCCTCTTCACCTGCGATTACCGGAACCTTTGCCGGCAGGCAGATATTGTTTATGATCTCTGCATTGGAAGCAGCCGTATTGTCAGTCGGAACATAGAGAACATCGTTCTCTCCTGCTGCTGTTGTTGTTACGGAAGCGATATCGTTGGAGTCTGCGAAGGTGTATTCCTTACAGGCATATCCAAGCTCCTCCAGATATCCTTTTACGGTTGTTGCCTGATATTTGGAGTTCGGCTCTGCGGAACAGTATAATAAGCCGACATTCTTTGCGTCCGGGAACAGCTCGTTGAGCATCGCAGCCTGCTGGTCAAGCGGTGCGAGATCGGAGGTTCCGGAAATGTTAAGACCTGTCGTACCGGTCCAATTATCGATGTCAAGAGCAGTCGCATAGTCTGTGATGGAAGTTCCGAGGATCGGGATCTCGCTGGTTCCTGCCGCTGCTGCCTGAAGAGCTGCAGTCGCGTTTGCAAGGATCAGGTCTACGTCGTTGGAAACGAACTGGTTGATGATCGTTGCGCATGTCGCGGAATCGCCGGATGCGTTCTGAAGATCAAATTTAACATTGTCACCGAGCTTATCTTTTAATGCAGCCTCGAAGCCTTCTGTCGCCGCATCAAGAGCCGGATGCTGGACTAACTGGCAGATACCTACGTTATAAGTCTTGCCGTCCTCTTTTGCTGTCTCAGTGGAACCTGCTGCTGTAGCTTCTGTTTTTGCCTCTGTGGCTGCTGCTGTTGTCTTCGCTGTGGAACTGGATCCACAGCCCGTCAGTGCAGAAGCCGCAACAACGGCTGCCATTGCAAGTGCTGTTACTTTTTTCATAATATCGATCTCCCCTTAATTTTTCTCTTTTCGGAATCCTTTCCTTCATGCGGAATCCCGTTCTTAAATGCGTTGTTGCGTTACGCTTTAACGCGTGTGAGTGAAACTGTCATTATCATACACCCGTTTCTGTGATTCGTCAAGTCGATTTCCTATTTTTATCTATGCAAAAAGCGCATAAATTTCGATATTTCGAAACTTTCTGCGCTTTTAAATTTATAATTCCCCACTCAAAGAATCCCTGATTTTATCCAGGAACCTCTCCCCGTACTTCTCAAACTTAAACTCTCCGACGCCGGAAACCTTCAGCATTTCCCCCTTATTTTTCGGTTTTATAAGGCACATATGTACCAGCGTCTTGTCGGAGAATACGATGTAAGGCGGGACTTTTTCTTCCTTTGCGATCTCCCTGCGAAGTTCCTTTAAGAGGTCGAAAAGCGTCGTCTCCTCCTCCGTGAAGTTCTCGCTTCCGGCCGTCATCTTTGTCTTCTTCGCACCGGAAGTCTTTCCAGTCTTCACTCTCTCCTGCTCCTTCGGGAGTTTCATCGTGACTTTCTCATCATCACTGTTTAAGAGGGCCGCCGCGTTCTTTCCGAGTTTTACGATGGCGTACTCGTCGGAGGTCACCACAAGATATTCTTTCACCTGAAGGAAATTTAAGATCTGGCGCAGTCTGTATGTAGGAACCTTCGATGACTCTCCGTAATGGGAATTCTCATCCATGTGGTAGTTTCGGATCTTCACCGTCGCTGCCCCGTGGACAGTATCCAGGATCACCGTGGTTCCATACCGCTCCCGGCACTCTGCGACGCAGCCCACGATAGCCTTCGCAATCTCCGTCACATCCATCTCCTCAAACTGTGTCTTGCAGTTCGAGCAGTTCCCGCAGTATCCGCTTCCATACTCCCCGAAATACCGCAGGATATACTCTCTCAGGCAGTCGTTCGTAAAGCAGTAGAACGTCATCTTTTTCAAGCGCTCCCGGTCTCTCTCCGCAACGATCGCTCTCGTCACATCGTCAAGCTCCTCATTATCCCGGTTGTTGTCGATAAACATCTGGTTTGTCACCACATCTCGGCCGCCGTAGAGCAGCAGGCAGTCCGCCGGTTCCCCGTCACGCCCCGCGCGGCCGGCTTCCTGATAATAGCTCTCCATGTTCTTCGGCATATTGTAGTGGATCACAAAGCGGACGTTCGACTTGTCAATTCCCATGCCGAAGGCATTGGTCGCCACCATGATCTGCGCCCGGTCGAAGATGAAATCCTCCTGATTCTGTTTTCTCTCGCTGTCGGAAAGTCCCGCGTGGTATCTCGTCACGGAAAAGCCGTCCTTCATCAGCTTCTCCGTCACCTCCTCCACGAGTTTTCTCGTCAGGCAGTAAACGATGCCGCACTGACCGGCGTGTTCTTCGATATATGTCTTTACCGCCGCATACTTGTCCTTCGGGCTCTGGACCTCGAAATAGAGGTTTGGACGGTCGAATCCTGTTGTCGTCACCACCGGATCCTGGAGTTTCAGGAGATCGATAATATCATCCCGAACCTCCGCCGTCGCCGTTGCCGTGAAGGCGCTGACTACCGGACGTTTCGGGAGTGTACACAAAAATTCTTCTATTTTTAGGTAACCGGGCCTGAAATCCTGCCCCCACTGGGAGACACAATGGGCCTCGTCCACCGCCACCATAGCGATCTTCGCGTGGACGGCAAAATCGAGAAATTCCGGTGTCAGAAGGCGCTCCGGCGCGACGTAGATGATCGGATATCGACCCTCGCGGGCATATCCCAGCGCTTTATAATACTGCCCTGACGTCAGGGAACTGTTTAAATAGGCCGCATGGACTCCCGCCTGGTTCAGCGCGCTGACCTGGTCCTTCATTAAGGAAATTAACGGTGAGATCACAAGCGTAATTCCCCCGTTCTCCCCTGCCATCAGCGCCGGGATCTGGTAACAGAGCGACTTTCCCGCACCCGTCGGCATGATTCCAAGTACGTCCCTGCCGGAGGTGATCGCGTCGATCATCTTTTCCTGTCCGTCCCGGAAAGCGTCATAGCCGAAATACTGTTTTAATACCTCATATTTATCCATAAAAGCATAATACCTTTCCAAATCTGATAAAGTATCGAGCAAAGTCTGCTATTGAAGCATTATTCAAATGGAACATAAAGAAAAACGATGCCGCAGCGCAGCTAAGAGCATATCGAATATCAGATCATTCAGAATCAAGAATTTATTGTTGTTCCATAATATCACGCTCCTGCTCTCCGTGCAAGCCCGCAGTCCATAAACTTTTATAAAAGATGTCGCTTTTCCATCCCTGTGCCCATTCATTTTCCCGTTACTGTTCACGCTTTGCGCAAACAGTAACTGATTTTGCCGATGCTTCGCATTCCGAATCGGCAAAATCCACTAC
>ENA-USUG01005865-USUG01005865.1-human-gut-metagenome-genome-assembly--contig:-NODE-5865-length-13488-cov-4.391693_pt1 | contig 13488 bp, 6 predicted proteins | sample MGYA00250059_ERZ773394 | MGnify/ENA primary metagenome ERZ773394 (study PRJEB29103, sample SAMN06111957) | human gut metagenome | biome: human gut; feature: ankylosing spondylitis patient; material... | reverse complement strand
CTGTTATATTATTTAATAACTCAGAATTACAAAAAACTGCCTTCATGTTCGCATGTAAAGGCAGTTTTTCTAAGAAATCAAAGCCATAAGGAATGAGTCTTACAGGGAAGAAGCCGAATGGAAGGGGCAATACAGATTAATAAAGGAGGAAACAAAATGAACGAAGTTCATTTTTTATAAATGTTTCCGACGAATAGCCGCTGACCGAAGGGCGGGGCAATACAGATTAATAAAGGAGAATATGTTGGACGACAAATTAAAGCAACAAATATTTTTAGAAATAGCAATGCCTATTTGTACCAGAGAAAAAGTAATGCTTATGCATAAGTTTATACAACATGGAAAAACAAGTTGCTTAGAACATAGCATAGCTGTAGCATACAATAGCTTTTTGATGGCAGAAACCATGGGAACTGAATATGATAGGGAAAGTCTTATAAGAGGCGGCCTTTTGCATGATTATTTTTTATATGACTGGCATAAACCTCATGGAAGATGGCATGGATTTAAACATCCTGCAATAGCATTGAAAAATGCTACAAGAGATTTTAAATTAACAGAAATAGAAAAGAATCTTATAGTAAGACATATGTTCCCACTAGTGCCGATACCACCTAAAAATATTGAGGGCGGTATAGTATGTATGGTAGACAAGTGGTGCTCGTTAAAAGAAACATTTTGTAGCGACATTTATAAAAAAGATGAAATGGTTCAGCAAATAATTAAAGTGGTTGAAATTAAACTAAGAGAAAAAGAAACAAGAGAATCAACGGTAAATATTTCACAGAGACATGTTGTTTTATAAAAATATACTTTTAGGCTGCAAATAACAAAAGATACAATAAAAAACAAAAGAGTGACTTGAAAGTTATTAATTGGATAAGTATTTTATGTAAAACAAATCTGAATGAAGCATTAGGAGGAATAGTATGGCAGGATTAGTTTTAGAAGGCGGAACATTCAGACCTATTTTTAGTTGTGGCGTAATGGATGCGTTATTAGATAATGGTATCGAATTTCCTTACGTAATAGGTGTATCGGCAGGAATAACGGATGCGATATCATACATTTCAAAACAGAAGGAAAGAAATTTACTGGTATTAGAAAAATATAGAAATGACAAAAGGTATATTGGAATAAATAATTTTAAGACAGATAAAAGTTTATTTGGTCTTGAATTTGCATATGGAACAGTTCCAAATGAATTAATGCCATTTGATATGGAAACATATAAGAAATACACAGGAAAGGTAAGAGTTGGTGTAACTAATTGTATTACAGGAAAAGCTGAGTATATGGATGGCATGGAAATGGATGATAAATATACAATGCTAAGAGCAACATGTGCAATACCCGGTTTTTTCCCAACGATTAATATTAATGGAATACCATATTATGATGGAGGGATAGCTGACCCGATTCCGATACGTAAGTCTATGGCGGATGGAAATGAAAAAAATCTAATTATCCTGACACAGCCATTAGAATATAGGAAAACATTAAATGCAAAGACTAAATTTGCAGCGAATCGTGTTAAAAAGAAATATCCTGAATTAGCAAATGCCCTATACACAAGACACATCAGATATAACGAGACAGTAGAGTATTGTCATAAATTAGAAGATGAGGGAAAGGCAATAATACTTCAGCCAAAGGTGAAACTCAACAGCTTTGAAAAGGATGTGAAAGTGTTGAGACAGACAAATGAAATGGGATATGAAATGGCTATGGACAAAATGGATTTAATAAAAGAATTAATAAAAAAATAAAAACATTTTTATCAAAAATAAGCGTAAAATTGTGTTTTTTCGACACTTTTTTGCGCCATTTTTTTTGCAAAAAAGGCAAAAACACCAAAATGAAAATTTTGAAATACCATAAAATAGTAAGGCGTTTGTGCATAATCAACAAAAAAACAAATAAAATAGACATTTTTTTGATGATATATTGCAAAAAATGTTTTTAAATTCTAATATTTTAAATATAGAACGACATATATATTGGGAATATGTTGGGGGTCGGATTCAAAAAAGCGGGCAAGTCAGCCTGATATTTCGTGAGTTAATGCGTGTATTGAAAACTTTTAATATACGCTTTATTTTTATCTTGGTAATTTAGAAAAATAAAAATTACCAAATAAATATGTATAGAGTTTTGAATTATTATTGTAAACCGTGGAGTGATAATAATAGAAATCAGAAAGGGTTTTTATTAATTATATTATGCGGAAAATGTTGAGATTGGGCAAATATTTTACGTAATCGCAGAAAGTGAATAAAAACGCATAGCGCGTTTTTTTATAAAAAATATGAAGGGGAGGTTTTTATTCAATGAGAATTAAAAATCTAAGAAAAGTGTCAAAAAGAGCAGCAAGTTTTGCACTTTCAGCAGCGTTGGTAGTTGGAGTAGTACCTGCGCAGAATTTAATGCCTACTGTAAAGGCAGCGGATGACAATACACCATATGTTATTTCGAACGGAAGAATGGTATATGCTAGTTCATCTGTAGAAAACAGTGATCCGTCTTATGCAGTGGATGGCTCAACATCGACAAGATGGGAAAGCTCATGGAACAACAAAAATGAATGGATGTACGTAGATCTCGGAAAAGTTACACAGATTACAGGTGTAAAACTTATGTGGGAAGGTGCGTACGCAACAGCTTACAAGATTCAGTTTTCTGATGATGAAGAAAACTGGAGAGATGTTTACACAAACAATTCATGTAAGGGTGGAAATGAGACAATTGATTTAAGTGGCTCAGCAAGATATGTAAGAATTTATATGACAGATAAAGCTTTGACTGCTTATGGATACTCATTATACGAATTTCAGGTTCTTGGTTTAAACGGAGTTACACAGAGACCTGTAGATTACGGAAAAAATATAGCAGAAGGCAAGAATGTAACAGCTTCATCACTTAGAGATGTATGGTGGATGTATGATGACAATGGCGTAATTGACCAGTCAACAGTACTTGCAAAGAATGCTGTAGATGGAAATATGAATACATACTGGACATCAGGTGAAAAAGACAACCAGTGGTTGTGTGTAGATTTGGGCAGAAATCATGAAATTGGACGTGTAGTTATTAACTGGGCATCTGATGCAGGTAAGATTTATGATATTCAGACATCAACAGATGGAAATAATTGGACAACATTATACAGACAGACAAAAGGTTCAGGAAATAAAGTAGACAATGTAGAACTTTATGCTAATGCACGTTATGTAAGAATGTATGGATATACAAGAGTTGAAAATGGAAGTGGATTTAGTATAAATGAATTACAGGTATACGAATATAAAAATGGAGATAAGAAGGTAACACATAATATAGAATCACTACCACAGTCTCAGGTAAAGAAAACAGCTAACAATAAAGGAAGTTATTTGTCAAATGATATGTACGAAGCAAAAGCTAAACTTCCGGTTTATGCAGCAGATAATATTAAAGTTCCTGTTGAAAGTAATGACTGGTGGCAGTCAATTTTAATTAACAAGTTTGGAAATATGTTATCAACACTTCCATTAAAGACAAAATATTCAACAAAAGGACTTGGAGTTTTAACAACTACAGAAGGCTGGCTTCCTGCAATGGGCGAGACAGATGTAAATGTTTCAGTAGTTTCAGAAACAAAACCTGACTTTTACATTATGCCTGAAAATCTTGACACAGCTTCAGCATGTGACAAGGTTATGGATTACAGTGACTATTCAGTAAAAGTAGGTTTATGTGATGACAATCATGTAGCAATGCAGTCAACACATGTAAAAGGTTCACCATATATCTTTACTGAATATGGAACAACAAGAACAATTTACATTTCATCATCAGCTGATGCACAGTGCTTTGATGCAAATGGAAATACAATTTTAGCAAATAATCTTGATAAGATTACAGCTGACCATATTGGACTTCAGGTTACAGATGATGACAATAAGAACGGTACAAAGAACTCAACAAGTTATTATTGTTTAACAGTACCTGAAAATACAACATTTAAGAAAATCGGAAGTTATATTAAAGTAACATTCCCGGCAGACAACGGATATATGTCAATTGGTACAATGCAGGCAAAGAACCAGTTAGAAACATTCTTTGCACATGGATATGCATTTGTAACAGATACAGCCGTAACATATGATTATAGTGATGACAATGCAAAGATTAATTCACACTATAACTTAACAACAACAGTAAAGAGAAATGGATTTTCAAATGAATCTATGTTATGTATGCTTCCTCATCAGTGGAAAAATTCAACAGATGATAACAATGCATTCACAACATATACTTCTGTAAGAGGTGATTTAAAGACAATCATTTCAAATAAATTTACAACAACAAAGACATTTGCAGGTCTTCTTCCAACATTTGCAATTCCATCAGGAAGTGACTTTGACAGTGAAGAGGCTCAGATGTATTTAGCACAGTTAGATGATGCAACAAAGAATTTAAACCCTGCAGCAGATGCTTATTGGGAAGGTAAGAATTTACATCCATTAGGAATGGGAGTTCTTATGGCTGACCAGTTAGGGGATACAGAATTAAGAGATGAATTCCTTGCTAGAATTAAGAAAATTCTTGTTAACTGGTTTACATATGATGGTAAAGATGACATTAGTTATTTCATATATGATAACAATTGGGGAACACTTTATTATGCACAGAGTGAATTTGGTGCAAATGCTTCAATTTGTGACCACCATTTCACATACGGATATTTTATGTTTGCTGCTACAGTATTAGCAACATATGATGAAGAGTTCTACAACGATTACAAAGAAATGATTGAAATGTTAATCAGAGATTATGCAAATCCATCTGACAATGATAGTGAATTCTGTAGATTCAGATCATATGATTTATATGAAGGACATTCATGGGCAGGCGGATACGCAGACAATGATTCAGGAAACAATCAGGAATCAGCAAGTGAATCATTATTCAGCTGGGTAAGTTTATACTTATGGGGAACACTTACAGGAAATGACACATACAGAGATGCAGGTGTATTTGGCTTCTCAAATGAAATGGATGCAGTAGAACAGTACTGGTTTGATTATGATAAAGATAACTGGGTTAAGGAATGGCCATACGATGTTGTAGGACAGGTTTATGGAGGAATTAACTTCTACGGTACATTCTTTGGTGGACAGCCATTATATGTATATGGTATTCAGTGGTTACCAATTTCTGAATATTTAACATACTACGGTATGAATCAGGAAAGATGTGCAGAAATTTATCAGGGATTATTAGATGATACTGATGAAGCTATGAAGAAAGCAGTTATCGTAGCTAGAAATGAAGGAAAGACTGAAGAAGAAATTCAGACAATGTTAGATACATATCCACAGGCAGATACAGGTTGGCAGCATATTACATGGCCATTCCTATCACAGACAAATCCAACATTGGCATTACAGAAATTCCTTGCAAATGATGATAAGGTACAGAAAACAGATACAGCAAATACATACTGGTTCATTAACAGTATGAAAGAATTAGGAACAAAGACAACTAATATTGTAGCAACAGGAGATTGCTCAGCAGCAGTTTACTACAATAAGAATACAAATAAATATATTGCTACAGTATGGAACCCAACAAATGATACAAAGAAAGTAACATTTAAGAACGCAAATGGAACAACTTTAGGAACAGCAACAATTGGTGCAAAGGCGTTAGTAAGCTTTGAAGTATACAAAGATAAGAAATTTGATATTACTCAGGCTCAGACACCGGAGATTTCAGTTCCGACAGGTACATATGATGATACACAGTATGTAGAAATTAAGTCATCTACAGAAGGTGCAACAATTTACTACACAACAGACGGAACAAGACCAACAACTTCATCAAAAGTTTATGACGGCATTATTCCTGTATCAAGTACATCAACAGTAAAAGCAATAGCAGTAAAAGACGGATACATTACATCAGCAATGGCATCTTCAACAATTACAGTAAATGGTGCAGAAGTATCAAAGAATACTAACATCGCATTAGGAAAGAATGTAACAGTATCTTCAAGTGAAAATCCATCAGTAAGTGGTGACAAATTAGTAGATAATGATGGAACAACAAGATGGTCATCAGAATTTACAGATGATCAGTGGTTCAACATTGATTTAGGTGGAAATTACACAATCAACAAAGTAACACTTGATTGGGAAGCTTCATATGCAACAGCATATAAGATTCAGACATCAGTGGACGGAAATAGTTGGAATACAGTTTACAGTACAACATCAGGAAAAGGAGGAGATGAAGAAATTGTATTTGATGCAACGACATGCAGATATGTAAGATTTCAGGGCGAAAAGAGAGTAATGCAGTATGGATATTCTCTTTGGAAAGTTGGAGTATATGAAGCAAAGAAGGTTGAACAGCCATCATTTAGCTTAGCTTCAGGAAATTACTCAGGAAACCAGAAGTTACAGATTAGCAGTGCAACAAAGGGTGTTGAAATCAGATATACAACAGATGGTTCTACACCAAATGAAAACTCAAAACTTTATGTACCAAGCATTACTTTAAATAAGAACACAACAATTAAAGCAATAGCATACAGAAAAGGAATGATTGCTTCAGAAGTTACAACAGCTACTTACACAATTAATGGTGGAAGTACAACAGAACCTGAACAGCCTACAGAACCTTCAAAACCAGATGAAGGAGAAACAACATTAGTAAATGTTGCTAAAGGTAAAACCGCATCAACATCAGGAACAGAGACAGATGCAATGGCAGCGGCAAATGCATTTGATGGAGATGAAGGAACAAGATGGTCATCAAATTTTGCAGATGATGCATGGATTGCAGTAGATTTAGGAAAGACATATGCAGTTAGTAAGGTTGTACTTAACTGGGAAGGTGCATATGGAGAATCATATAAGATTCAGACATCAACAGATGGAAAGAACTGGACAACAGTAAAAGATGTAACAGGAAAGAACGGAGGCGTTGATACAATTACATTTAACACAGTAAATGCAAGATATGTAAGAATGCAGGGTGTTAAGAGAGGTTTACCATACGGATATTCATTATGGGAAATGGAAGTATATGCAACTGTTAAGGAAACTGCAGAATATGGCGTAGTTTCTAAGAACAAAACAGCAACAACATCAGGAACAGAGACAGAAGCAATGGCAGCAGCAAATGCATTTGATGGAGATGAAGGAACAAGATGGTCATCAAATTTTGCAGATGATGCATGGATTTCAGTAGATTTAGGAAAAACATATGCAATCGATAAAGTTGTACTTAACTGGGAAGCAGCATATGGTAAAGCATATAAAATTCAGACATCAACAGATGGAAATAATTGGACAACAGTAAAAGATGTAACAGGAAAGAACGGTGGAATAGATACAATCACATTTAACACAGTAAATGCAAGATATGTAAGAATGCAGGGTGTTAAGAGAGGACTTCCGTATGGATACTCATTATGGGAAATGAAGGTATATGGAAAGTAAAATACTAGATTAAAGGACAGATATTAAAGAGGCTTCATAGCATGAAAAAGGGCTATGGGCCTCTTTTATATAATTATATTAGGAAAATTGGAGGGTAAAAAATGAACAGGAGAAAGTTAGTGTCAATGGCACTTTCTTTAATGATGGTTACCGCATCATTAGGAACAATCAACGGAACAGCTTTGGTAAAAGGAGCAGACACATGGAGAAGTAGTTTATATCCGAGTAACTGGACACCCGGATACACGAACAGTAGCGGACAGTTTTTACAGGATTTTTCATATGCAGGATATGAAAAAGGTGAAAAAGAAGTTCCAACTCAGATGAGTGGAATGTATGTAAATGTAGTAAATTATGGAGCTGACAGTACAGGAGCGAAAGACTCAACATCAGCAATTCAAAATGCAATCAACGCTGTTGAGGCATCAGGTGGTGGAACAGTATATCTTCCGGAAGGAACATACAAGGTAAAGCCAACTACTTCAAATTCAGCAGCTTTAAGAATAAAAGGCAGCAACATCTTATTTAAAGGAGCAGGAAAAGGAAAGACTTTTATAAGATGCTATGCGGAAAATATGAGATATAGTCAGGTTATTAATGTATCTCCAAATGGTGGTACATGGAATAGTGCTGACGATGGAAATTATTATAGTTTGTCACAGGATATACCAAAAACACCAACAAATAAAATTTATTTGAGTAATGTTGGAAATTTAAAAGTTGGTGATTGGGTAATTATCAGAAGTGACAGAACAGCTGCATGGATTAATGAACATCAGATGTCAGGATTCTGGTCAGCAAGTGTAAATCCTACAACAATGGGAACAACATTTTATAGACAGATAACAGCAGTAGATAAGAATAGTAAGACAATTACAATTGATATCCCTACAAGATATTATATGAAAACAAGAGACAATGCCAGAGTTTATAAAGTAACTCCAAAGCAGCAGAATGTAGGATTGACAGACTTTTCCATTGGAAATAAAGCCAACAGCAAGACAAATGGCTGGGGAGAGGAAGACTATAAGACAAGTGGAACAGGAGCATATGATGCAAATAATGCATTTTTGATTAAATTTGCATTAAATGTAAACTGTTTTGCAAAGAATATTTCTACATATCAGGCAGAAAATGCAAGTCAAATTCATATGATTTCGAACGGACTTGATTTAAGCCAGTGCAGAAGCATTACAATTGACAGCTGTGATTTCAGTCATCCACAGTATGAAGGTGGTGGCGGAAACGGTTATGGAATGAATGTTTGTTCACAGGAAGCATTAATTAAAAATTGCTCATCAACAAGTGCAAGACATAGTTTTTCATTTAAATATGCATATACAAGTGGAAATGTAATTTATCATTATACATCAACAAATCCAAAATACGGAAGTGATTTCCATATGTATTTAAGTATGTCTAACTTAATTGATAATGAAGAACTTAATGGTGATTTTGTTGAATCAAATGTAAGACCATATGGTGGCACTGCAGGAAACAGACATGGTTATACATCAACAGAAACTGTTTTCTGGAACACAAAAGGAAATTATTATAAGTCAGGAATGAATTATATTATTGATTCAAGACAGTTTGGAAATGGTTATATTATAGGAACTCAAGGTGCTGCTACAAATGTTAAGACAACACCTACAACAATGTCTTCACAGTATGGAACTGTAAATACAGCACCGGAAGACTATAAAGAAGGAATTGGAAAAGGAGCAACATTATATCCACAGTCACTTTATTACGATCAGCTTGAAAAGAGACTTTCGAAATCAAGTGGTGGAGAAACAGTAACAGCAAAGAAAATCCCGGGAACAATTAATGCAACAGAGTATGTAAGTGCTACATCAGGAATAACAAAGAACACATCTACAACACCAAATTATGTAGGAAACCTTGTTTCAGGATCTTCACTGGAATATAAGGTTAATGCAGCTGATACAGGAACATATAAGGTTAATATAGGTTTGGCAGCAGGAGACACAAAATACAATGCAAAGAATATAACTGTAAAGGTTGATGGAGCAAATGCAGTAAACGTTCCTGTTACGGGAAGCACAAATTGGACAACATTTATACAGCATAATTTACAATTAACATTGGCAAAGGGTGAGCATACGATTGCAATTAGTTCAGTAGATGGTGCGGTTAATATTGGAGATATTGTATTTACTAAGGAAGCAGTGAAGGAAGATACAACTAATGTGGCTAAGGGCAAGACTGTTACAACATCAGGAAATGAAAGTAATGAATTTGCAGGCAGTAATGCAGTAGATGGAAATAAAGATACAAGATGGTCATCAAATTTTGCAGACAATGCATGGTTTACAGTAGATTTAGGAAAATCATATAAAGTCAGCAAGGTTGTTATCAATTGGGAAGCAGCATATGGTAAAGCATATAAAATTCAGACATCAACAGATGGAAAAAACTGGACAACAGTAAAAGATTTGATAAATCAGGATGGTGGAGAAGATACAATTACATTTAATGCTGTAAATGCAAGATATGTAAGAATGCAGGGTGTAACAAGAGCACTTCCATACGGGTATTCAATATATGAATTTGAGGTATATGGCGTAGCTTCACAGACAACAGCTTCCGCATCAGTTGTTTCTAAAAACTGTACAGTTTCCCAGTCAGGAAATGAAAGTGATGAATTTGCAGGCAGCAATGCAGTAGATGGAAATAAAGATACAAGATGGTCATCAAATTTTGCAAATAATGCATGGCTTACAGTAGATTTAGGCACAGTAAAATCAGTTGAAAAAGTAGTTATTAATTGGGAAGCAGCATATGGTAAAGCATATAAAATCCAGACATCAACAGATGGAAAGAACTGGACAACAGTAAAGGATTTAACAAATCAGGATGGTGGAGAAGACACAGTTACATTTAATACTGTAAATGCAAGATATGTAAGAATGCAGGGTGTAACAAGAGCACTTCCATATGGATATTCAATATATGAATTTGAGGTATATGGAAGATAAAATTAGTCTGTGACAACATAAATGAGAGTTAAATATTATTTAAAAGGGTGAGCATAATTAAGTAAAAAAAGCATATTAACTTTTTAAATAAATTGCTATTTAAATCAAATAAGTGGTTGCGTGGGTTTAATATACCCACGTAACTGCAAATTTGAGCAGGTTACAGGTTTAATACTAATAGCAGTGTATGTCATGAATAATAAGTATTTACAGCAGAGTACAAAGAATATCGTGATGTGGAAAAAAGGAAAGAACAAAGTGTATGCAAATTATATGAAGGGAGGATTAAAAAAAGTTTTACTTAATTTGTTATATATAATAAAGGGAAAGGTTTAATTATATTATATCGTTATGAAGGGGAAGTTTTATTATATTATCTTATCCAAATAAAAAGGAGAAAGGTAATATGAGAACTAAGCATTACAGAATGATTAAAAAATCGTTAGCATGTGCTTTAAGTATGGCAATGTTAGCAGGAAGCGCAGATTTTTCAAATTTGCATGTAAGTGCAGCAGACAGAAGCAAACCATGGTTATTATCAACTAACAGACCTGCGTATGCTTCATCATTAAATGGTGGCGATGTAGCAAGCTTTGCCACAGATGGTAAAATATCAACTCAGTGGGGAGCAGCAGCTAATAAAGCAAACCAGTGGTTAGATATTGACCTTGGAGGAAAGGCTGATATCAGCAAAGTAGTTATTGACTGGCAGAATGATGCCAGCTATGGAGTTGCATATCAGGTATTAGTTTCAGATGATGAAATTAATTGGACAAAAATCTATGAAACAACAAGTGGTAACGGAGGAGAAGTTAAGAATGTACTTAAAAAAGATGGTACAGTTGACTACAGTTACTATGAGGACGTTTTAAGTACAGATGCGACTGAAGATTATAAGTTAACAAAGGGAAATGGTCGTTATGTACGTATCTTAATAAACTATAGCAAATCCCAGTCAGGCTCAGACGATAAGAAGTCAGGTTGGGGAGCATCAATAAGAGAAGTTGGCATTTATGGAATTGGCGACGATAATTGTATTGCGCCTGTTTCAGAAGCAGAGAATATAGCATTGGGCAAAGAGGTATCAGTTTCTTCTTATTCTCAGCCATGGTGGGCATCGACTCCGTTAAGTGGAAGCAATGCAGTAGATGATGACTATGATTCATATTGGTTATCACAGTCATATGACAGCGTGGCCCAGACAGCAGACCAGAATCTTACTGTAGATTTGGGAAAAGAATATACAGTAGGAAGAGTTGTATTACAGTGGCAGACAGAATTTGCAAGAATTTATGATTTGCAGGTTTCAGCAGATGGAAACAACTGGAATACGGTTTATAGAAATATAAGAGGAAATGGTGAAGATGAAGACATTTCATTTTATGCAGAAAATGTCAGATATGTACGTATGCAGGGAATAGCATACGGAAGGGGCTCAGGGTATTCTATCAGAGAAATTAAAGTATATGAGTATCAGAATGGTGATGAAAAGGTAGTTAACCAGATCCCTGATTTACCAAAGAAAGAAGTTGTTAAATTAGGTAAAGGAAGTTATGCAATTGATGATACAAACCTTTTACAGCCAAGAGATCCTAAATATGTTACAAGTAACGTAAAAAGTGTAATACCATCAAATGACTGGTGGACATCTATTGTTTATACTCAGTACAGTGACACAATGCCGGCACTTCCATTAGTATATTCATATTCAGCAACAGGTCTTGGATTATATTACGCAGATGGTTTCTATACACGTTCAGATAATGGTGGTATGGGAGCAGAAAGTAAATATAAAGATATTACAATTGGAACATCAGCAGTAACAAAAGAAGCATCAGCTAAATTACATAGTTATGGAGACTGGTCAGTAGATGTAGCATATACAGATACAGATTCACCAAAAATGTTAAATACATTAATTAAAGGTTCTCCATATGTATATTCAACATTTGAAGATGCATCTTCTGTAGAAATAAATGTAGCCAATTTAGTAAAATTCTTTGACAAAGACGGAAAAGAAGTATTAAAAGAAGATGGTGAAACATTAAATGGTGATCAGTTTGGCGTTGAAGCTAAAAATGAAAGTGAAGCACCTGGGGATGGAAATAAGACACAGTATCATTATTACGGTGTTTATATGCCTGCAGGCTCTACAGTAACAAGAGTTGGAAGCAAATTGAAAATTTCATTAGGGGATAATCAGAATTACATGGTTGTAGGTGCTTTGGCAGTAGATGAACCTATTAAGCTTTTAGCAACACAAAAAGAGGCAGCAAAAGTTCATAATCCTGAATCAGCTAAAGACGCAGAAGCTGTAGCACAGTTAGCATATATGTATAAACATGCATATTCATATGTAACAGATACAAAGGTAACAGCTACATATGATGAATCAAAAGCAGTTAATACAACAAAATATGAATCAGTTATCAGTCAGAAGAGAAATGATAATGGAATTGAAAATTCAACATTAATGTGTATGATGCCACATCAGTGGAAATATTCAGATGCTTCATATAAGAAGGCTGAATCAGGAAAGGCATTAATTTACAATTCAGTTCGTGGTGATTTAAGAATTCATGAAGGAAATGAATTTAACTACACTCAGAAATTTAACGGAATTATTCCACAGTATACAACTCCTGATGAATCAGGAAGTTATGATACAGAATGGATGTATGCATATTTGAAACAGTTTACTGACAGTGCGTTAAAATCATATTGGGTAGCAGATCCATATTGGCAGGGTAAAAAATCTCATCCTATTACAATGGGTATTTTAATTGCCGACCAGTTAGGTGAATACGAAACAAGAGACAAGCTTATCAGCGTATTAAGAAAAATAATGGAAAACTGGCTTACATATGATGGAGAAGAAGATTTTCCTTATTACATGTATTATGTTATCATGAGTCTGTGATAGATTTTAGATATAGATCGGAAGAGCGTCGTGTAGGGAAAGAGTGTAGATCTCGGTGGTCGCCGTATCATTAAAA
>ENA-USUG01005861-USUG01005861.1-human-gut-metagenome-genome-assembly--contig:-NODE-5861-length-13499-cov-219.293250_pt1 | contig 13499 bp, 28 predicted proteins | sample MGYA00250059_ERZ773394 | MGnify/ENA primary metagenome ERZ773394 (study PRJEB29103, sample SAMN06111957) | human gut metagenome | biome: human gut; feature: ankylosing spondylitis patient; material... | reverse complement strand
GCCCTTAGTGTGTCCATATAATCACCAACGCAACGCAACCCTAACAGTATAAAAGTGTATGCCCAGAGTGTGCTTTAACGGTAACGATGGAAATTACCTACCACATAAGCGCAAAACTTATGTAAAGTATTGCAATTCAATCGGTTTGGTTGCAGTTGGTGAGCACTCATACACAAAGCGCACGGTACCGTTGCGCTACTGAGTGACGGACAAATTGTATGCCTGGAGCATGTCATAAGGTGAAATAGTGGCGTGTTCCAGTTTTGGGCTTTGACACAGATTGGCTGCTGCGTATAAACGTGGTGGCTTTTGGTGTGTCCCTACTTTGGTGGGTCGAGGTTCAATTCCTCGACTGCCCACAATGGCGATATTGCCAGAAAACTCCAAAAAATAGTAAATCATGGGAGCAATTACAAGATTAAACAGCGTGCAATTTGAAGCAATGAATGTGAATGAAATGGTTGGTGTAACACTGGTGTATAAAAGCGTAAATCGTGATGGAGAAACGCATTTCAGTGGGTTGAATTTTGCCGGTGATGAGTACACGCCAAAGGATAAAACACAAGACGAAATTTTCCGTGTGTGGAAAAATGTGGTGGCAACATTCTGGACCGTGAAAGCAATAGAGGCTGGTCTGCGTGTGGATAATGGTGGAATAGCGTCTAAATTGCGTGCCGGAACACCTGCTGAAATCATAGTGCGTACAAGTGATGGAAAAACGTCTAAAAGGTGGGACGTTGAAAATAGCGTGTGGTCTCGAATTGGTTTGATACCGACAAAAAAAGACCTGGAGTGTGCCGGACGTGATTTTAAGAAGAAAATACATGTTGCTACAAAAGCATCTTTTGACGCATTAAAGTTCCGTTTGAATTTTGAAGAAGTAGCTGCCAAAGCTGCAAATTATTACGAAATATTGGGCGTAAATCGTGATGCAAGCACTGAAGAGATTAAGAAAGCGTACAAAGAAGCTGCTAAAGCTGCGCATCCTGATAATGGTGGGGATAATGTGAAAATGCAGATGGTTAATGAAGCGTGGGATATTCTGGGCAATGCACAAAAACGTGCTGAGTATGACGCTAAGATGGCTGCGTAAAATATACAGGTTATATAATTGGGAGAGCGTGCTAAAATATTTAGTGCGCTCTTTTTATATCATAAGCTATGAAACAAGTGCAATTAAAAGATGTGCGTAAAGGAGATTTCTTTCGCTTTACACCAACCGGAAATTTGTTTGTGCGCGGATATTATGAGCGTAGCATAAAAAAGTATGAGTATTATGCGTATGATGACATAAACCATGAAGGATTTGCCAAAGGTACAAGAAAAGTGTTGGTGGATTGATTGAGATGCTTTTGGAATATGGTGTGCCATAGAGAGTTCGATTCTCTCAGCATCACTTTGAAGGCACGTACTAAATCAGTGCGTGCCATTTTTATATCAAATCGGGAACAATATAAAGTATTAAAAGTATGAAACGAGCAAGAATTTCAAGAACGAGCGTAAAAATTGTGTCTATTTCTAATATGAGTATGACATTCTTTGTGCCTAAATCGCAAAATGTATCTGTGAGACGCAAAACTGTGTATGACCTTTTTAAGAATTGATAATATGAAGCGTAAACGTATTACTAAGCGTGTAGAAAAGATATTGTCATGCAGTGGTATGAAAATCATAAAGTATGTGCAATTAATATTGGTTATGACATGTCTATTTAGTTGTAAGAACATGGAATATACCGAAAGCTGGCGCAAATATTGTGAAAAATACAATGTAAGCGTAGACAATCCTACAGAAGAACAAGAAAATTATTATTTGGATTGCTATGTAGGGAGTGTAGAAGAAGAAAGTGATTTAAACGAAAAATGATAGCCTTATGAGAAATTTTGAATTGGGGTTTGTCCTAAGAAGTGCTGGAAGTGATTGCAGTAATAATGGTCCAACTTCTAAATATGATTTTCTGTATGTGTTTAGAGAAAGCGTGCCCAAAGAACAAATCCGCGAATGGTTAAAAGAAAAATCTGCTAAAAATACAGGCGATAGATTTGACGCATTAGAAGACAAATGCGTGTATCTCAAAAAATCCAATAATTATGTATGGGCAGAAATGGTGTTTAAACGCCCTAATAATGAAGGTCATTATTGTGCCGGTGGAAATTATATTTGTTCTAGTGACGCTTCATTTATTGATATGGTGGGACACTCGTACCCTATCAGTGTACATGATAGATTTGAAACATGGCCTGAATATAATGCACTAAGTATATGAAACGTAATGATATAGCCAGTTTTTTCTACTATATGTGGAATACCTGGAATAAACAAGAATGCCAAATTGTGTTTGCACAGTCTAATTGTGGATGGCAACATATTTGGAATAAGTGGTGCTCATATTGTCATAACCATATACAATACGGTGCTACAGAAGAGTTCTTTGCGAATCTGAGCGATGTTAATCAGGATTTGTTGGTTAAGCGTGCTTTAGAATTGTACGATAGAAAACGAAAAATCAATGAAACAGATTTGTAAAATAGTGTTGGGCATAGTATTGGCTGTAATGATAATACGTGCCTGTCAAATGGAATATGTGTGTGATGTTGTAGATTCTATACCGTATGACATTAAAGAGCGTATATTAAATGATCATCCGGAATGTGCCGACATTGATGTTCTGGCAGATTTTTGGGTTAACAAAGGTGATTCTATTGTGGCTGAAATAGTTGCAGAGCAAGAATATGAAAAAGAGTTAAGAGAATATTTGCAACAACACCCTGAAGAATGGGATAATAATTAATGTTATGGAACAACTAATAATTGACAAAATGCGATCTGAACTGTTTGACACACGATTGTGTAAACAGGATTTTGAGAAATATGATGTGGCTCAATTGCAGGATACCGATGAGCCGTTTTTATGGATGGTGCGTGAACATGGCACGTCCCTTGCTCTTATTGGACCTACACAAATGGATAAAATGTTTCGTTCAGAATCATGGCGTATTGCATTGATGAGAAACCCATTAGATGCTATTGCCAACATTTTGTATTGGAACGATGAAACCGCGAAATGCTTTTATTGGTCAGGATTTGAGTTATGTAGAATTAAGAAAGATGAATTAGGCATCATATACCAAAGAATTTGGTCCGGCAGAATTAAAAAATTGCAAGAAGAATATCCTGAAGAATATGCGGCTATCAATATGCCTTTAGAATTGGTAATGTCGCTGGAAACGGAAAAGCAAGTGTGCGAAGCCAAAATATTTGCCCAATCTTTAAATGATGATAGTTTATCAAATTGCTTGAAGCGTTTGTCTAACTGGACAAGACAGGCCGTTAACCATAAGGTTGAAATATATTTGGATTTTGCTTTGCATAGTTTTGGGTTTTGTGAAAAAATCAATGACAAACCTAATATCAATGGAGGCATTATTTTTAGCCCTCATGCTTCCCAAAATCGGTGGAGCATTCACACTTAAAGATAATTTGGTTATGAAACGTTTTTCTGTAAAAGAGTTGCGACAGTGGATTATGGAAACGGCAACTGAAGCAATACAAGGCGATTCGTTTAAAACAGGGACGGTATTTTATAAAACTTTGCCTGGTGGGGTATCTGCCGTGATTTCATGGAGCGAATACGGTGATTATGAGTATGAAAAAAACAATCCTTTCCAACGATTTAATAAAGTGGACATGTGTTGTGGACAGCCCACTGAATTCGCTTACAATCTTGAAATTGCATTGAGAATTACAGAACCTATTAGCTCATGGGGCAATCTCCCATCAGATTGGCTATTATGGGACACATATATGCCTTGGGCAAAATCTGAAGGGTTGGAAGGTGCATTTTCTTTTTCACAAGCTGATATTGATGATAAAATGAAATCAATGGCTGAAACAATTTCTAAACGAAGAACAGAATATTGTAAAAGGAATAAATATTATGGCTAAAAAGTTTAATAAACAATATATAGACAAAGCTGATAAGCTTATTAGAGAAATATTAAACGATGAAAAAGAATACGATGATTGGACTCAAATAAGTTTAACAGTGCAAAACGCTGTACAAGCTGCTGCTAATATTTATGGAGCCAGAACTGATGAGGAAATTTATAAGTTACGTGGCTTTATTACAGAACTTCTTTGTGCAACTTTACATAATTTGAAAACATTGGATATAACCTTTAAAAAGAAAGAGAATGGATAGAATACAAACATGTATTTGGGGTCATCTTTGTGAAATGTCTGGAGAAGAAGTTGCAAAAGCCTTGACGGACTATCATGGAAATCAATTATTAGATAAAGGTTTTTATCAACACATGGTAGATGAAGGATATATGGATGATGAATTAAGACTATTAGATGATTATGCTTATGATGAAGAAGATGAATAAGTGCTTATGGTAGTTGTCCGGGTTCGATTCCCGGAGCACTACAACTTTAGTTGTTCCCTTCGTGTATTTATACACATTTGCTTGATGTTGGCGCAATTAGAACCTTTTATAGTTCTGGTTGCGCCTTTCTTTTAAAGTTAATGTGGGTTAAATGCTGAAAAACTGGACAACTATGGACACCTACAAAAAGCTATTCATAATCAAAAACAGTAAAGCATATAATTCACAGGAGGAACAACGATGAGTAAAGAAATGATAACTGAAAAGTTGTATATCAACATAGAGCGAATGACTGACGAATTGTTCGGGATATTAAAAGACGCTCGTGATAGCCTAACTTATGAAAATGATGGCGAACATGAGTTCATTATGGAGCAATATTCTGATGATTTGCTAAATGAACGGGCTTCAGATATGGCTTATGAATTTAATAGAAACATGGGCGAATATCTTAATGCCTCCGATCATAAAATATATGGAAATTTCAATAACATAGACTATGATTACCCAGCATTCAGAACAGGCAATGTAGAATATGATTTTGATATAGTAAACGATATGATTGCGCGATTGAACAATCAAGATATGTCTGAGCAATCCGTTAAAGACCGTGATTTCCTGGTAGATTGGTTCTTTGAAACATTTGGCACTTTTGGCATAAGCTACAATTTTACTAATGAGATAAGTGACACTTGTTATCAATATCAACAAGAGAAAAAAGATGGAAGCAATAATAGGAATATCTAAGAATAAATCAATCACAATGCAAGTTAAACGTGTCGAGCTAAGCTCTTCTGTGAACTTGCAGTTTGATAATGCTAATGAATCAATGCGTATGTTTCATACATTAAGAGATATTGGTATTAAATGTTATCACACTGGAAGTAATGCTCCGGAAGGTGCTTCTATCTTTTTATACCCTAGAGAATCTAATATCACAATTATAATAAAATGAATCCAATATGAATGATATGTTTCTTATACAACAAGAAGAAATTGGCAATTATCGTATTAGTATATATAATGATACGGATGCTGAATGTCCAATAACAAATTGGGATTTATGCGGATGTTATTTGTTTGAATATTCTGACAGGTATCATCATATATTGCATAAAGAGTGCGATTGGAATGAATTATTTAGTGACAATAGACATTCTTTGGAAGAAGCTCTTCAGAGTATAGCGGCTTCATCTGTTGAACAGAAAAATATAATCGCATATCTTAAACAAGGAAAGGTTGAAGGTATACGATTGATATACAATAAATCATCTCATTATTGGGAATTACAGACTCAATATCATAATTATAAAACTCAACAGTTATGTTGGAATACGGAATGTGAATTTGCTCCTTATGACTTAAAAAATTACGATTATCGTTTTGAATTGTTGGAACATCTTGAATCAGACGATTTGATTTCTTTAATTAATGATTACGCTAAAGATATGGTCATTAAAGAATGGGGTACGTCAGGATATTGTCAAGGTGATTATGTTGAAGGTATTGCTTATGTCACTAAAGAACAATACAATCAAAGGTGTGGTAGAACCGATATTGATTGGCGGCAGGGTGCTCTTGAATGTATAGATGGCGAAGTAGAAGCTATTGGAATGTGGATGTGGGGAGATGTAAAGGGATTTGTTTTGGAAAAGAAAGTCTCATACACAAAACAATATCACGATGAAGAACGTGAAGATGAAGAAGATTTTGAATGGGAACAAGTTGATTCCTGCTGGGGATATTTCATGGAAACTGAAGAACTTATTGCTGAAGTTATTTCCGAACATGATTTAAAAGAAGAAAGGAAGCAAATATGTTAGTTGATTTAACTCCTATTGATACTGAACGTATAAGAGCAGAAAAGTTCTTTAAAGAAGAATGTTCAAATATATCTAAAGACGATTATTGGATGTATATAATGAGCTATCCACAAGCTCATATAGAAACAGGCATTTATCATTCTGGAAGTGGAAATTTACCCAAATATCTGTTTGAAGAGACATCCAGTAATGATTTTGATTATAGCTGTGAGTATTGGAATGAATTTAATGAAAGTGCTACATGGTTGCTGCCTAATCCTTATGGTGTAGCTGATAACCTAGAGCAAATTAAAGAGTATTTTAAAAGACAAATATCAAATCCGGATGAAAAATATTTCATAGTTGTTCATCATATATACCAAGAAAAAGAAAATGCGTATAGAGGTGGAGGCTGGAGATGGCATAAAAACGGGCCGTATATCGGAAATCTTGAACCTCAGTGTGAATATCTGGATGACGAAGATTTTGGTCCTGATTTTCCAGGGTATGTCATTGGTTTTCATTGTTACAAATTAAAATAACATTATGGAAAAGTCAATTAAAGAAATCAGTCTTGAAATAATAAAGCTGAACGAAGAACTTAAAGGTTTAGAATCTTTTTTGGAAAATGCTATTATATCTGCTATTGATGAGTATGTCAAAAGACAGAAAATTATTAGAATTAATGAATATTGTTTTGCAATTCCACTTTTTGATTGGGTAGAGTCTGCCAAAATCATTAAGAAATTTCTTCATAATAAACCTGTAAGCCAATGGGTTGAAAGTTTAAACAGAAAATTGCAAGAAAGTCAAAACGATAAAGTTGTTGTTTTTGAACATATAATTTCATGTCAAGGACAAAGAACAGTTAATAAAATACCAGTATTGAGTGAGTTTATTCAATTAATTATCAAACACTTAAATAGATAGGTTATGAATACAAGAAATGTAAATATCCCAGACATTGATGATTTGGATGCTTTGTGTAGAGCGATAGATTGGACGCAATATCAATCAATGCTGGAGCAATCTCTTGCCAATGAAAAGACTTGGGAGTTCGGATGTATGGATGAGTATAACCCTCACACAGATAATATTGCTCAAATTGAGGAAGAATTAAATTTTTTGTCTGCCGGCGAATATGAAGCTATTGTGAGAATGCACGATGCAGAATATTTTCAAGATTTTGTGTAAAATATAAAATGGCACGAAGGGAGAATGGTTATGCAAAAAGAATTTGTAGTTTGCGTCCTTTCGAGGGACGACCTGAAGGAAATAGGGTTAAACCCAGATAGTTTAAGTGATTCAGCTATGAAAAAGATAGCGTCTAAAATGGGGGAATCGTATTGTAACAATGGTTTTTGGGAAGATTTAAGATTTTATACTGGAGTGTTTGAAGAAACCAAAATTGACAAAAATGAATAAAGAGAACAATACAAAAGAGCCTAAACGATTGGTTACAATCGAATTGAGATATGAAGATAGGCCTGTCAATGAAGATGTGGGTGGATATACAACACGTACCATCACAATTGGTATTTATGATACTTTAGATGAAGCTATCGAGCAGGGTAATAAAGCAATTGAGTTATTGTCTAAATATTTTGAAGTAAGAAGTGATGACTATTTCGTTAAAAACGCCTTGTTTGGTATGCCCAGAACTTTGGTGAGTAATTGTTGTTATCGAACGCAACAGATAGCATATTTTGCTAAGATAACTCCTTTACATTTCGATAATTTGGAAGCCGCTGTTAAAGAAGCGTTTGCGGCCCGTGAAAGATATAAAAAGTACCAACAAGAAAATCAAGAATAATATGAAAAAGGAATTAAAAATAGGCGATAAAGTACAAATTAAAGATGCACAGTTTTTTGGTAATTTCGATGAAATGCCAAATGCAATCATTAATTGTAATGGCGTAGATGTCTGTGAAGAAATGATTAATTACTGTGGCACCAAAACTACAATAATTGATATAGTTTTATATCATGGAATGACATTGTATAAACTGGATATACAGGCTGACGGGTATTTGTGGAGTGCTGATATGTTGGAAGTAGAAGATGAGTCAATAGACGTTTTAAAGAAATGTTTAGATTTACAGTGGACAAAACAAATGACTCAATCACGCGATACTCAGGCTTTTCACCATCCATTTATTGTGCGATATGAAAGCGATGGTAAATCTTACCAACAACTTATGGACGTTTGCTTAAATACAGCCAAGATCTCAAATGATATGTATATTATAATTAAAACATCCCATCAATTTGAGATATATGAACCTGTAAAGTTAGATGATCCTGAAATCTATAACTTGATTAAGCAATGTATTGAGAAGTTTGTAGGCAATAGACATGTACAACAGATATTTCCGGTAGTTCCGAATTTTTATGACGATTATTTGAATTTCAAATGAAACAGATATTTTACCAACTCCCAAATCAGGTTAGTATCGAACTGGTTAGCGAAATGCACTTACAGTGTTATGATTTCGGTCCGTTTGACACCCCTATTGAAGAACTGTTGGAAGATTATTCGCAGGCATCAGGAGAGCAACAATGCAGAATTGCCCAGTCAATTCGTCAACAGTGTGAATTTTACGCCGATACGGTTGGTTACAATGAAGACATTGCCAGCCTCATCTCTTTCGACAATCTTACAAATGATATAGAGCGTACGCTCTTGCAAGCTATTCAGCAATAATCTCATTATTCCCCTTTTTACACATTTTATGCCGTACAAGTCAGAGAAGATTTGTATCGCCGGCACCCAATTCGACAGACGTATTAAACTGACTCCGGATCAAAAAGAATATATTAAATGGTTGCGTGAGGAAGAAAAGATAAGTTACTCCAAACTGGCGAAAATGTTTGGGGTAAGCAAACGTCTTGTCCAATTTATATGCTGCCCCGATAAAGCTCAACGTGCCAAAGAACAATTACAACAGAGAAAATCTGAAGGGCGATACAAACCAACAAAATCAGAATGGGCAGACACAATGAAAGAACATCGAAGATATAAAGAAACATTAAAAAAGGAGGGCAAAATATGACAAAGGAGTTATTAATGGAATATTTCAACACACTCTTTAAAGATTGCTTCTTATTCTGGAAACGTGAAGGAAAAGATATTCTGGAAGCATACGAAAGAGCACTTGAAGATATTAGAGTAATCAATAAATTACCCCAAACTTCAGATGTAGATGTTCATTTGGTTAAATCCGAATGGAATGAAGTGCATACCCAAATACTGCATGACTTGTATAAAGCACATAGTAACAACATGTTGGATTCAGAACATATCAGAATTTGCAGTCATTGTGGATTACCTATGATAGAGGGGTATCACTGGGGAGACGAACGGTATTGTAGCAAAGAATGTTTAGATGCGGTGTATTCTCAGGAGGAACAAGATGTTGAAATGTATATGTTGGCTCCAGGAGAGCAATTGTCTGATTTGAGTGAATCTGAAAAAGAACAAGCGTTCAATAGTCAAGATGAATGTTATTGGACACAATGGGAATCAATAATTAAAGACGAATATTTATGAAAATTATACTTGACACAAGAGTTAGAGACTTTAATTTCTGGTCCGGAGCAAGCAATAACGTCGCAGATTTGACAGATGCACAGTGGGACGATATAGAAAGAACTTTAGACGAGATTTATCCAGAGGGTATGACCGACACCCAACTCAATGATTTGTTCTGGTTTGATTTTGATACTGTAAAATCATGGGCTGGCATATCTGATTATCCTAAATATTTTAAGATTGTGGGACCTCGTAAAAATGAGTGTGTTATTGCTGTGGATGATGAAGATGAAGAAAGACAATTAAAGGACGTTACCCACGATTGTGAAGTTACAGAGCTTAATGAAAACCAACCTGTTGAAGCTGATGAAGATTTTTGTTTTTGGAATGTAGAATCATTCATATATGACGAAGACAATATGTATGATTCATATAGTATTCCAAATTATGCGATATGTGCTATTGAAAATGGAGATTTTTCAGGACTTGAAAATGAAGATATAGATAATATCAACAAGTTTTTGGCAGATCTGGACGAAGCTATCCCTAATGGGTATGTTTTTGATTGGGATAAAGAATCTTTAGAATCTCCATACTTTTCCAGTAATCCTAAATTTGGATTACCAGCTGATTGCGTGTTATTAAGAGTGTATGAATTAAAACAAGATTAATCAAAAATCAAACGATATTATGTATAAACGTACAGTCATCTTTAGAGATACAACTCACACTAGATGGGTTGTTAATTTTGAATTGCGTAACAATTCTTTAAATATTCAACGAAGTAGAGCCACATTGCAGGAATTGAATAATAAATACGAATTGTCTGTTACTGGTGAAGGTGGTTGCTCATGTGGACAATGTTATGAATATATAGCTCCAAGAACACCAGGTCAAAAACAGTTATTAGATATTTGGCATAAATATCATTTGAACAATATGTCTGCCGGAACTGTGAAACAAGATGACTATTTGAATAGTCAAGAGTATAGAGATGATTACAATAAATTCGTTGATTTATTTATTGGTTACGATAAAGAGCACAGACAACGGTTTGATAAAACTAATTGGGATATTTTCTGCAAATCACTCCAAATATATCCTGATTATGTTGAGGGTGTCAAGACAATTATATTGAAATATATGAGTGACAACCCTATTGTATATATTTTGGGACTTACCGCTCATGGACTATCACACCAAATTGATGACCTTTATGTTAAGTATTTGTTTTTAGCAATACATGGATTATACAATGACCGTGGTTATAAATATGGGTCTGGATGGTTGCATGATGAGCTGCCAGTTGATATAGAGCAACAAATTGATTCACTATGCGACCTTATTGAACAAGAAGAAAAGTCATTATCCTCAGAATTAAACCCTGTATTCGATATGGGGAATGAAGATTTTGTGGCAGATGAATGTATTATTCAACAGGTTATGGATTTACGTCAATGTGACAGGTCTGAAGCAATGCGTTTTATCGCTTTGGGGATGCACTTGAAATATACATTTGGCGACTTGAATGACACTTTTAATATTGAAGATTCCGATTTACAACTATACACAGCCAACGGCACTCAATATTATTTGGGAACCGAAGATGAATTAATACAAATCGCTGAAGACACAGTTCATAATGATAGTGAATATGAATATTTTTGGAGAGAAGCTGTTTCTGCTGGTAGAACACAGGAATCTTTAAAAGAATGGTTAGATTCCATTGTTCCTATGGATGGGTGGTGTTCAGTATTAAACCATTGGAATGGCGAATACCATGAGTATGAAGTTGGAAATAAATGTATTTGTGTAAGTTTAACGTAAATATATAAAGATGAAAATAGCGGTTTTAGATTTCAATTGCAATTCTGTTGATATTATTACAGTTGACGAAGCTTTTATAGAAGAAAAATATAATGGAGAAATTGAAGATTTTTTGATCGAACATTGCCAATATAATTTGGATATGATTCAATGGATGGGGCCAATTGCAGAATTAAACTTGGATATGACGGAGCAGTCATTTGAAGCAGATGATTTTGTATGGACTCCAACCGAACAACATATAGAACACTTTAAAACTAAAAAATCGGATTGTAGTCAGATTTTAGAAATCTTATTGGTTGATGAGCGTATATTCGGAAATGATGAAGAACATTTAGTTGTTATGGATTTTTATGATGGGTATGCTATCGAACGCCGGTATGATAATCATCCGCGATTGATTTTGCTTTATCCTACAACCGAAGAAGCAAAGCGATGGAATTGTGTGGAAGAAAAGGTATTGTCTTATACTTCTTGCAAAACAGAAGAAGATATTACCCCATACGATATTGCACTGGCTCATGGAGTTTTGTATTGGGAAACTGAATTATAAATTAAATTATGGAAAAAGATTTAGATCAAACTAGATATTGTACTAATTGCGGAAGTACAAATGTAAGAGCGCAAATGTGGGTTAACCCTAATACACACGAAGTTTATAATCATTGTACGGGATTTGATGAAGAATACGACAATTATTGTGATTGTTGTAAAGAATTTGTAGAATTATATACTTTACGACAACTTTGGAAGGCTTTTGAAAATTACCCTGTCAACAATGATGATGAAATTGAAGCTGATTTTTTATCTTTTCCTGCCGGCACTTCAAAGTTTGATGTATGGCATTGGTTTGATGAACGATGCCCTAATAATTTACATGATGATTTAATGTACTAATACGATGACTTCTTAAACAATGTTTTAAACAATTAAAAACACCGATGATGGAACATACTGATTTTTATTGTTTAGTTAAAAGAATTAAACAAATGGAATATAAAGAAGTGTTTGAAGCAATTCAAGCACATGGAGGCTTTTACGAATGGGATGTAAATAGTGACAGCTATCCTATTATTGCTGTGAATATAGATAGTATTTGTCCTAACCCGATGGATGTTGTGATTACCAAAGCATATATTAAAAACAATATATTGTGTTTGGAAGGAGAAGATAAGGAATACGGTAATCCGGTACAATTTTCATGTGATGAAGTTTTTGCTGGACACTTGTCATATATCTTGGATTATTTGCCTGCCACAAGCACTGTTGATTCTGTTAAATCCGATTTTTCTACTAATGTTTTGTTTGGACAAGATGCAGTTAGAGCGTACGAAAACGGCAGTTTTCAAGAATTTGTAGATAGTTATGAGGGGTATAGCCACATTGTTAGGAGTTTTGATACACCGGAAGAACAGCAAGCGTATTTGACAGGTTTGAATGATATGGATGGATGGCATGAATATCAGCAGTTGGAATCACATGAATTATTAGAAGACCCCAATATTAGTTATGAATAGGAAAACAATTAAAGTAAATAAAGATGGCTTTGTATGGCGCATCGTTTCAAAAAAAGAAGCTCAATTTATTTGGGAACATCAACTGATGGAGTTATATGTTTTATATGACGATGATAGTGAAGGACTGATTGAATCTAAAGACGCATTAGAGCAAGCTTTACAAGATGGGATTGTAGGAATAGAAGTAGGTCATTTAACAGGTTCTGAATCGGACTACTTATTGAACCTTCAGGAAATATCTACGCAAACTGTATTACGCATTACCGATTTGTTGGATTGCAGTAGACAGGAAGCATTTAAAATAATACAAGACTGGACAAGTGAATTTGGGGATATTTATGGACCATATCAATACACTGAGAACAATGACTACTATGAATTATTGGACCATTTTATTGAAGAAAAATTTGAGTTATTGGCCAAAAAATATAAT
>ENA-USUG01005851-USUG01005851.1-human-gut-metagenome-genome-assembly--contig:-NODE-5851-length-13526-cov-9.571046_pt1 | contig 13526 bp, 9 predicted proteins | sample MGYA00250059_ERZ773394 | MGnify/ENA primary metagenome ERZ773394 (study PRJEB29103, sample SAMN06111957) | human gut metagenome | biome: human gut; feature: ankylosing spondylitis patient; material... | reverse complement strand
CACTGTGCCGCACGATAATCGGCTTCGGCGTAACGAGCCTTGGCTTCATCGAGTTTGCCGATTACTTCCGCTTTCTTATCGGCAAGTTGTTGCGCGATAGTCTTTACTGCATCGATATTAGCGGCAGCGGCATTATAAGCGGCATCGACTGCGGTTTCGTTTGCAGCGGCGGCGATTGCCTCTTTGCCTGCCGTGACTGCGCTCTGAATAGCAGTCCAATTCTCGGCGGTATAATTTGCTTCGCCCTTACTCTCGGCGTAAGCTTCGAGCGCGGCTTTCTGAGTAGTCTTGTAAGCTTCGAGCGAGTCTGCAACAGTTTCAATCGCGTCGATTGCGGTTTTCGCTTCGGCAAACGCGGCGTCCACCGCGGCTATGTCGGCGGCTTTATCGATTGCTTTCTTGCCTGCCGTAACTGCGCTCTGAATAGCAGTCCAATTCTCGGCGGTATAATTTGCTTCGCCCTTACTCTCGGCGTAAGCTTCGAGCGCGGCAAGCGTTTCGGTTTTCTTGTTCGCGAGCGCGTCGGCGGCTTCTTGCTCTGCCGTCTTTACTTTATCTATCTCGGCTTTGGCTGTAGCGAAAGCGACGTCCACCGCGGCTATGTCGGCGGCATCGTCGATTGCTTTCTTGCCGGCGGTAACGGCGAGCTGAACGGCAGTCCAATTGTCGGAAGTGTAGCTGTCCTTGCCTTTTGCAAGGGCGTACTCGTCGAGCTCGTTTTTCTTGTCCTCTTTATAGATGGCGACGGAATTGTCTACGATTTCGCCTGCTTCTATTTCGCCCACGGTGCCGTTGTTTTCGACTTTGCCGGCGGTGATTTTGCCGTCGACGACAGCGCCCTTGTCGACGATGACCTCGGAGCCCGAAGCGTCCACGGACGAAACGGTGCCGGATTTAATCGTGACCTTGGAGCTGTCGGTCTTTGCGCTGATTTTGACGTCCTCGGCGTTCTCGTCAACGTCTATGGAAACGTTGCCCGAAACGGAAACGGAGGTCGAAGCTTTAATGTTCACTTCGTCGTCGGTCTTATTGTCGACGAGCACGCCGTTCGCGCCGGCAGGAACTACGATTTCGGCAGGAGTCTTGACGTCCTCGTTCTTTACGGCAACCACGACTCTGCCCTGCTTGACGGTCATTGCGGTCTTTGTCGCCTGTCCGCCGGCGCCGAGCATGATACCGTTGAAAATGAACGAGTGGTCGGCGGCGGCTACAACGAAGTCGTCGGCGGTGTAGCCGTCCTTGAGCTGCACGTTGGCGTTCCAGGTGACGGTGGCGTTGACCGCGTCGATTTCCACGCTGTCGGCTTGCACCTTTTCGCGCGACTTTATGGCGGTCTTGCCGTCGCACAGATACATTTCGCCGGCTTTCGACGTTCTCAAGGTCATTTTGCCGATTACGCGCAGGTCGTGCCCGTTCATCTCCAGGTCGAACAGCTTGTTCGCATTGAGGTCGCCGTGCACGACAATGTCGTTGTTCAGCACTATCGGCTTGTCTACGTCGTCGTTGATTGCCGTTTCAAGCTCCTCGGCGGTGGAAACGTAGGTCGGGCGCTTGGCAAGGCTTGCGTTTATAACGCACACGCCGGAAATAATGCCGGCGGTTATCAGCACTACGCCTATCGTGATTGCCACCAAAAGCTTCTTCAATCGTTTAGTCATGGTATGTAGCCTCCTCATTCGTTCGCAGCGGTCTTTACCGCCGTTCTTGCCGCTCTCGCCTCGGCGCGGTCACGCTTTTCGATAAGCTCCCTACGTCTGGGTTCGAAGCCGCTCTGTCTTACGTCGTATATCTTGTGCGCGATTGCCTTGTCGCAGTACTCGATTGCCTCGCGATAATCGCCGCGCGCCGAATAAATAAGTATCAGTTTTTTGAGTGACGGCACTTTGGTAAAATATGTATTGTCCTTTGCAAGGTGATACTCCGCGTCGTCTTTAAGCATCATTATAGCCTTGCCGACAAGCGCGGGGTCGTCCTTTCTATAATAGTACAGCGCGTTCGCGTAGGCGACGTTGAGCCGACTGAGCTCGTCGCCGCTAAGGCTCGGCTTCAGTCTGTCGTAAAGCTCGGTGAAGATTTCGGCGTTAAACGGTCTGTAAAAGCGATTGGCGTTCTTGAAAAACTCGGTCTCGAACGCCTGCTCGCTCTCGTAGTCGCGCACGTCCTTCATCGTGTTCATCGCGCCGTAGTTGCGCCCTATCACGCGGTAGGAGAAAACGTCCCTCGACTCGTCGCCGAGCTTAGCCAGAATGCTCTCTATAAACTCGGGCACTTCTGTTTTGTCAACGGTCGCCGCAAGCTCCGCCATGGATACGGTCGGCTCCTCGGGCAAAGCTTCGGGCTCGGTTTCGTCCGCGTCGTGTACGGAATTTTCCGACACGTCCGTGGCTTCTTCGTCCGTTTTGCCGACTGCGAGCAGCGCTTCTTTCGCGCCGCGCTTGACATACAACACCGCCGCGACGGCAATTACGGCAACGCCTGCGACGATAAGCAGCGCCATCAGCAGCGAGCCGATAAGTATTCCGCCGTTATCGCCTACATACTCCGCTGCAAACATCAAAACGTTCATAAATACCTCTTTCGCTTCGCGCTCGCGAAGCTTCCTTTTTATTATTTTCCTTAAGCCTTCGTATCGTTGCTCTTTTAACGCACCAAAGCCGGAATGTTTTCACCCCGGCGTTCGCTTACTGAAAGAGAACGATAATTCCCCTGTTTTACCTGTGCGTATGCCGAGAAATCGAGCTTAGGACAACGCTTTCGGCTTTCCGCGTAAAAAAATACGCGCAATTTGCCGACGTAAAGCCGGAAACGGCGCGTTTTTTGCACGGTTCGTAAAATTTCGGGACAGGCGAGCGCGCATGTTCCCAATCTTCAACACTGATATTATACTCTTTTTTTTCGACAAATGCAACTAAAAATCATACGATTTCAAGAAAATAACAAATTTTTTCTATACGGTTAGTTACTTTTCGTGACACAAATGCAGTTCGCAGAGGTCGTTGCCCTCGCGGTCGACGGCTTTCGTCGTCGTAAAATCTTTCGGATTCACCGCGTAATGCACGGCTATATAGTCGTAGACGTAGCAGTTGTCGGGGTGACGGGCTTCGGCGAGTTCTATCGAACGGTTGAGAAGCCGCGAGAGCAGGCTGCCGTCCGTAAAGCGCTTGCCGGCAAGGTTGAAGCCGGGATCTCTACAGCTGTCGAGCGTTGCCGCGACGTGCGGATAGCGCGTGCAGGCGTTGAACGCCGGAATGTCGAGGTAATGATTGAATTCGTAGCCGTGGAAGTTGGGCTCCTCCGCCACGCATCCGCCCATTATAAGCAGTTTTTCTGTGCGTTTGCTTTTCATTATGATTTCGGTGACGGTACACGGACCCAGCGACACGACGTACAGCGGCTCGCTCTCCTCTTTCAGCCATTCGGAAAACCTGATTACGGGAACCGACGGCGTTTGCGGCATAAAGATGTCGCCCATGCCGTCCTCGCCGTGAATACTCGGGAGCTTCGCCCACGGTTGGGTTAGCGTCCGAGTGTCGATTATACGGATATTGTCAATTTTTTTGCCGCTTTTTTCATACTCGGCGACTAGCGTCAGGGCGTTGCGGTGGGCGACGTTCACTTCGCTGTTGCCGCCAATCGGCAGAATGTCGAAGCAATCGCCCGTCTCGGCGTTGTCGAGTAAATATATTGTGGCGCAGGCGTCGTCCAGCCCGTAGTCGCACAGTACGGCGTAATGTCTGTTCACGATTTTTTCTCCTTTAACGGGAAGCGGAGCGTAAAGGTCGAGCCCTTGCCGAGCTCGCTCTCGGCTTCGATAGTGCCGTTCATCATTTCCACGGCGGACTTGGCGATGGTAAGTCCCAATCCGCTGCTGTTCTTATCCCTGCCGCGCGATTTGTCGCAACGGTAGAACCTGTCGAAAACGTGCGGAAGGTCGGCGGGCGAAATGCCCCTTCCGCTGTCGATGATTTTCACCACCGCGTAACCGCCGTCGGCATGCACGGTGAAGCTTATCGTCGTGTTTTCGTCCGAGTACTTGATTGCGTTGTCGGCAACGGCGCGGACGCACTCGGTAAAGAGGTTTTTGTCTGCAATCGCAATCACGCCCGAATCGGCTTCGAGCGAAAAGTTATGCGTTTTACACACGAGCTCGTAGCCGTCGATTGCGCTTTTTATCTCGCCGCCGACGTCTATTTCTTCCGGAGTGAGCATATACCTGCCGATTCGCGCGAGCAAAAGCAGCTGTTCGACGATGCGCTTCATGTTTTCGGCTTCGCGCGCGATGCTGTCAATCGACTCGTCCAAAACCTCGGGGTCGGACTTGCCCCAACGCTTCAGAAGCCCCGAATAGCCCTGAATGACGGCTATCGGCGTTTTCAGCTCGTGGCTGGCGTCGGACACAAACTTTTTCTGGCGGTCGAAGGATTGCTCGAGGTTGTCGAGCATGGCGTTTATTCTGTCGGTGAGCTCTCTCAGCTCGTCGCTGCTGTCCACGTCGTCGACACGCTCGCTGAGATCGTCGGCGCTTATCTTGTCGATTTTCTTGATTATTTTGCGAATCGGGCTGAGCATGGCGCGGCTCGCGAGGCTGCCGAGCGCCGCCACGACGATGACCGACAGCACGATTACCAGCGGCACGGTGATTTTCAGCACCAGCATGTACCCGTCGTCGGCTATTCCCAGCTCCTCGAAGCGGTTTTCCACCGACAGCACGATGAATACCCCAAGAAGCGAAGTCGCAATGGAGTACAAAAGCGTGTAAATCAGCGTGGTTTTAACCGTTATCGGTATGCGAATCTTGCGAAGGAGTTTCTTTGTCCACGAGCCGAACACGCGGAAGGGCTTGGCTATCGCCGACAGAAATCTCTTAAAGCCCGTCTTTTCGCCGCCGTGCTTTTTCTCGTCACGCAACTCGTCCAGCGTTTCCTCAACCTCTTCGAAATTCTTTTCTTTTTTCTCGTCCGTCACGTCCGTTCCGTTCCTTATTTATCTTATGACGTAGCCGAAGCCGCGCACCGTTTCGATAAGCTTGACCCCGTAGGCGTCGTCGATTTTGCTCCTCAAATAGCGGACGTATACGTCCACCACGTTGGTATTGCCGATAAAGTCATAGCCCCACACCGCGTCGAGAGCCTGCTCGCGCGAGATAACCTTGTTGCGGTGCTCGACAAGGTACACGAGTAAGTCGAATTCCTTTTTTGTAAGGTCGAGCGCGTTGCCGTCGTAGGACGCAACGTGCGAGCTGACGTCGATTTTCAACTTGCCCAACTCGAAAACGTTCGTTTTCTTTTTCAGGTTCACGCGGATTCTCGCCAGCAATTCCTCGATTGCGAACGGCTTGGTCATGTAATCGTTCGCGCCGATGTCGAGCCCGGCAACCTTGTCAACCACCTGGTCGCGCGCCGTGAGAATTATCACGGGCGTGTCCTTTGTCTGGCGAAGCCTGCGCAGGATTTCGATGCCGTTCAGCGACGGCAGCATCACGTCGAGGACGATGAGGTCATAGTCCTTGTTAAGCGCCGCGTCCAGCGCTTCCCTGCCGTCGGCGATTATCGTCGTGCCGTAGCCCTCGTGTTTGAGCTCGAGCGACACGAAACGCGCGATTTTGTATTCGTCCTCTACAATCAGAATTTCGTACATGTTCTTTTCCTCTCTCCGTCGCCGCAGTTACCGCAGCAGGTCGTCAATAATGCAGCTTCTCTATGCGCATGGTGTCGGAACTGCTTGCCTTGCCCACCGCCGAGCCGCCGGTGAGCACCACGAGGTCGCCCTCCGACACGAGCCCGGTGTTAAGCGCGCAGCGCGCGGCGTGGGCGAACAGCGCGTCCGAAGTGGTCTGGACTTCCGCCATGCACGGCGCGACTCCCCAATTCAGCGCAAGCTGGTTAAACGCTTTTTGCGAGGTCGTGGCGGCGATTATCACGCACTCGGGGCGAAAACGCGAAATTTTTCTCGCGGTGTAGCCCGACTGCGAAACGGTGATTATCGCCTTTGCGCCGAGGTCGAAAGCCGCCGCGCACGTCGAGTGCGACACGGCGTCGGTGACGTTGACCACCTTGTAGTCGTATGACTGAAAACGCTTTTTGTAGTTTATCGTCTTTTCCGTTTCTTCGGCGATTTTCGCCATCGTTTTCACGGCTTCGACGGGGTAATGCCCCGCAGCCGTTTCGCCGCTGAGCATGATTGCCGAAGTGCCGTCGTAAATCGCGTTGGCTACGTCGCTGATTTCCGCACGCGTGGGGCGCGGATTGTTTATCATCGACTCAAGCATCTGCGTGGCGGTGATTACCTTTTTGCCGGCGCGATAGCACTGCTTTATCAGGCTCTTCTGAATGTGAGGAAGCTCCTCGAAGGGTATCTCCACGCCCATATCGCCGCGAGCAACCATTATGCCGTCGCTGAGCCCCAGTATCTCCTCGATATTGGTCACGCCCTGACGGTTCTCGATTTTGGAAATAAGCTGTATGCCCTCGCCGCCGCACTTTTTCACGATGTTTTTCGCCTGCCTTACGTCGTCGGCGCAGCGCACGAACGACAGCGCGATATAGTCGGCGTTCTCTCTCACCGCAAACTCGATGTCGCTCTTGTCGGCTGCGGACAGGTACGGCATGTCGATTTCTATCCCCGGCAGGTTTATGCTCTTTCTGTCGGTGAGCTCGCCGCCGTTCACGACGGTGGTCACTACGTCCTCGCCGGATATTTTTTCTACCGTAAGCTCAATCATGCCGTCGTTAAGCAGCACTCTGTCGCCCTTTTTCAGCACCGACGGCAGCGCGGAATATGTGACGGAAGCTATGCTCTCGTCGCCCTCTATGTCGCGCGAGGTGAGCGTAAAACGCGCGCCTTCCACCAGCGTTATGCGGTGGTTTATAAACGTTTTGACGCGGATTTCCGGACCTTTCGTGTCCATGAGCAGCGCAACCGGCACGCCCAGCTCCGCGCGTACCTTTCTCACCGCTTCGATTCTGCGAAGATGCTCGGCGTGGTCGCCGTGCGACATGTTAAGTCTTGCGACGTTAAGCCCGGCTTTAACCAGACTTTTCAGCGTTTCGTAGTCGTCGGTAGCAGGCCCCAGCGTGCATACAATCTTGGTTTTTCTCATATATCCGTTATTCTCCTTTCGCTCTTAGGGCAATGAGGTATATGGTATTATTCTATTTCCTATTAAAAAACAAAAACACTTTCCACGTTAATTATAGTCCTTTTCCGCGCGTTAGTCAAGAAAAATGCCGCAGGCAAAGGAGCCGCCTGCGGCAAGGAGAAAAAGGAAAAGAATTTCGTTTGACGCGCGGAAAAGGCGCGCGCCAAGCTATGAAAAAGCTATTTGTTGATTTCGACGTCGACGTACTCGAGCGGGTCGGTAAGCTCGCCGTTCACCGTCATTTCGAGGTGGACGTGGTATCCGTCGCTGTTTTCGGTGAGCATGGTGCCCGCTTTGCCGATTTCACCGCCGATTTTCACTTCGTCGCCCGGTTTTACCGAAGCCGAGGCAAGCGACTTGTACACCGAAACTATGCCCTCGCCGTGGTCTACGGTGACTACTACGCCCTCGAGCGTGGTGGTCTGCACGTCCGTCACCTTGCCGTTTGCAATCGACAGCACGGGCGCGTTCTCGGCCGCAGCGAAGTCCACGCCGTTATGCGTTTTCCACATGTTGAGCGACGGCATATACACCAGCGAAGCCAACGAGGACTCTCTTATCACGCTGCCGTTTGCTACCGGTAAGCCGAACTTCATGGGTTCGACGTCCGCGTCGGTGAGGGGCGGCTTGTCCACGGGCTCGTCTACGGGCTTGTCGTCTGCGGGCGTATCCACGGGCTCGTCAATCGGCGCGTCAATCGGCACGTCGACTTCGCCGCCGCGCGAGAACACTACCGCCAGCGTAACCGTCGCGGCAATCACGAGCGTGCTGACTATCGCCACTGTCCAGGCGATGATTTTGTTCTTCTTTTCGTCTTTGGCTCTTCCCGAGCCGGAATAGGTTTTCATTGTTTTACCTCCGTTGCATATCGATTATCGACGCTTTATCGCGTTTTATACATTACTTTCAAATAAATTTTTTTGGTCTATCGGCGATGCTTATATAAATAAGTCCAGCGAGGTTGCGGGAAAAAGCGCGGAAAAGACGCCTTGCTATTAAAGAGTTGATTTTTTGATGATTTTTTATGAAACCGAGCGACGGCGTATCGGGCATACGTCTAGCGATGTTTCGGAAAAAAGGGCAAAAAATCAACCTTTAATAAGAGCCTTTAATGAGGGGTGTCCCCACCACCATTTTGCCGCGGCTGAGCGCAATCATAACGTTGGTTCTCTCGCCGAGCACTGTTACCGACTGCGACAAAAACGGACTGAAAGCGTAAATGACGGTGACGTCGCCTATGCTTTCGGTGCGCACGTCTTTTGCGGATAGTCTTTCAAGCAGCTCGTCGGCATCCTCCCTGCCGCCGTAGGTATCGACGCGCTCGTATGCGCCGCGAACGCCGAGAAGCGGCACCGTTTCCAGCTTTAGCTCCTCGTCGCCGCTAAGGTAAGCGGTGTACCTGCCCTCGCGCACAAACGAGCACAGTCCGCCGCACGCGATTCTTACGCCGGCAAGCAGCATCGCCGCCGCCATAAACAAGGCTACGGCTGCGTTAAAGACCTTTTGTCCGCGCCCGTATGTTTTCTCGGGAAACTTTTTAGGCTTTGTCGCCGCCCGATATTCGATATTCTCGCCAAGCGGAATTTCCATAACTTTGTCCTCTCTCTACGCAATAAAAAAATATCGCCGCTTTACAGCAACGATATTCTTGACCGATATTGCGATTTTATACGTTTTTTATATATTTGCCTTCTGTTATCGAGCTCCAGGGAAAAAGGACAAAAACGCACGCCTGCACTTAAAGCGCGGATTTTTTCGATGATTTTGCGCGAAACCGAGCGACGGCGTATCGGGTAATACGTCTAGCGAGGTTTCGTGCAAAAGCGCGGAAAAGACGCCTTTAAAAAATTTTACATGAAGTCGTATTCGGCGGTCACAGTATACCCCGTGAGTACGGAGTCGACGGCGCTCATGACCTCGGCGGTTATGTGGTCGCGCTCGCGCATCAGCTTTTCGCCGAGGCGCAGGTGAATGCCGACGGTTTTGTTCTTGTCGTCGATGACGAGCTCGTGAAACGAGGCGTCCCTGCCGTAGACCTCGAGCGCGGCGACGACGGCGCGACGGACGGCAAGGTAGCGCGAATCCGAAACGTCGACGGGGTCGGAATGCACAACGAGGTTGATTTTATATTTCGAGTACGCTTTCCTTTCGATTTCGTCGACGGCGGCGTGCACCTCGACAAAGGACAGGTTTTTATCGAACTCGGCGTCGACGGAAGCTACTTTTTGCTCCGCGCCATAGTCGTGCACCATTAGGTCGTGGTAGCCGAGCACAAGCGGCGATTCGGAAACTATTTCCGCTATCTCCTGCTCGGTAGCGCCGTCGGGGCGTTCGCCCAGCAAGCGGTTGACGTTGGCGACGACGATTTTGAAGCCGCCGAATACGATGAACAGCGCCGCGACTACGCCGCAAAGCGCGTCAATCGGGAAGTCGGTGAAGCGTGCCGCGACGAACGCCGCCGCAACGAGCGCGGTGACTACGCAGTCGGACACGCTGTCGAAGCAAGCCGCGGTGAGCGTGTCTGACTTGACTCGCTTGTTTTTCGCGGCGTACATTACCGCCATAAACGCCTTGACGGCAATCGACAGGACGAGAACGACGAGCGCGGCGAGCGAATAGGTTGACTTTTCGCCCGTGAAAAACCGCCGCACTGACGAGGAAACGAGCTCCGCTCCCACGAAGATTATAATTATGCTGACGATAAAACCTGCGACATACTCGAATCTGCCGTGCCCGTACGGGTGACCGCTGTCCGCCTTTTTGCGGCTGATGGCAAACGAGCTGACGACTACCGCCGAAGTACCCACGTCGGACAGGTTGTTCACCGCGTCGGACAGCATCGACAGCGAGCCCGTGACAATGCCGAACGCAAGCTTTATCGCGCCCAGCACGAGATTGAGCGTAAGCCCCGTAAGCGCGGTGATTACGCCCTCTCTTTCTCTGTCATAGGTCTTGTCGTTGCCTTTTGTCAAAACTTTTGCTCCTGCCCCGGGAACGGTTTTATAAAAACTTGAATATGATTTACCTTATCGGCTACCGTGCGGTGCGCTAGATTATATCGTCGTCGTTACGGGGTTTAACGGGGAGCGAGAACGGGTCGTCGCCGAACGAGAAGCCGTCCGCGCTCTCGGGCGGAGCTTCCTGCGGCTTTTCCTGTTTCTTCTTGACTCCTCTCTCCTCGGGCGCGTCGTAGCTGTCAATCGGCGGCGGCACGAAGCCGTTGTCCTCGGGCGGCGGCGCAAGCGGGTCGTCGTCCATGCCCGTAAAGTGGTTCTCGAAGTTGGGCATGCGCGCCTCGATTGCGGCGTCCGTTTTGTTTTCGTACAGGTCGGTAAAAGTAGTATATTCGCCGTGCCACCTGACCGTCACCTTATCGGTTCTGCCGTTACGGTGCTTGGCGACGATAATGTCGCACTTGGTGCGCGTGTCCTCGTCGACGGTCTGGTCGTTGGGGTCGTGCTCGCGGTACAGGAACATGATTATATCCGCGTCCTGCTCGATTGCGCCCGATTCGCGAAGGTCGGACATCTGCGGTTTTTTGTCGGTACGCTTTTCGATATCGCGCGACATCTGGCTGAGAAGAAGTATCGGAACGTTCAGTTCCTTTGCGGCAATCTTCATCGTTCTCGTAATGTCGCTGACTTCCTGCTGACGGCTTTCGACGCGCTTACCCGACGACATGAGCTGCAGGTAGTCGACGAGCACGAGGTCGAGTCCGTGTTCGCGCTTTAATCTGCGGCACTTGGATAAAATTTCGATAGGCGTGGTGAGCGAGCTGTCGTCGACGTAAATCATCGATTCGCTCAGCTTTCTCTGCGCTTCGACGAGGCGCATGCTCTCCTGCTGGGTGCGCGTGCCGCTGTTGACGTGCTCCATGCTGACCTTGGCAACCGAGCACATAAGACGCGTGGCGAGCTGCTCGGCGCTCATTTCCAGCGAGAACACGGCGCAACGGAACGGGTCGACCTTGCCCGACGGGGTCTTTCTGGACTTGTCGAGCGCGGCGTGAGAAATGAAGTTCATGCCCAGGCTGGTTTTGCCCTGAGCCGGGCGCGCCGCAATGAGCACGAGGTCGGACTGATGGAATCCGCCCAGAAGCTCGTTCAGTTTTTCAAACGGAATAGGCACGGTTTTCTGGTCGGTCGGGTTGTTCTGCTTGTCGTCCATTATCTTCATAGCGCGTGCGACCGCCTCGTTCATGTCGATAAGCGAGCTCTTGTCCTGCTTTTCGCTGAGCGAGTAAATCTCGCGCTCGGCAAGCCCCAGCGCGTCCTCGTCGCCGTCGCCCGAGTACGCCTTGTCCATGATTTTCTGGGAAGCGGAAATAAGCTGACGGAGAAGCGAGTTCTTTTTTACTATGTCGAGGTAGTGCCGATAGTTGTCGGCGCTGGGCACGAACGACGTGATTGCGGAAATGTATGTAATGCCGCCGACGGTTTCCATCACGCCCTGCTCCTCGAGCTCCTGCACGAGCGTCACGAAGTCAATCGGCTTGTCCTTGTAGGAAAGGTTGAGCATCGCGCCGAAGATTTCCTTGTGCGCATTCTGATAAAAGTCATCGGGCTTGAGTTCGTTGAGAATGGTGATGGGCGCGTCCTCGTCGATAAGCGCGCAGCATAAAAGCGCCTCCTCCGCTTCGTCGTTGTGCGGAAGAATCCTCGCCTTTACGTTGGGATGCTCCTTGATTTTATCCTGTTTAATTGCTCCGACAGGCATTTCGTTCTCCTTCCCCGAACGGGTAAAGCAAGCGTTGCTTGCGTTCTATTCTTGCTGTTCTTGCTGAGCCGCCATTTTTTTGCGGTAATCGGCTTTGGCTCTGAGCGACGAGTCGAGTATCTTTTTGCGCACCCTGAGGCTTTGCGGCGTGACTTCCAGCAGCTCGTCGTCGGCGATAAACTCGAGGCACTGCTCGAGCGACATCGTGACGGGCGGAACGAGGCGAAGCGCGTCGTCCGAGCCCGAAGCGCGCATGTTGCTCATTTGCTTGCGCTTGCACACGTTGACGACTATGTCGCCGCCCTTGGGGTTCTCGCCCACGACCATGCCCTCGTACACCTTTACGCCCGGTCCTATGAACAGCGGACCGCGCTCCTGCGCATTGAAAAGCCCGTAGGTAATCGATTCGCCCGTTTCGTAGGCAACCAGCGAGCCGCACGCACGGCGCTCGAAGTCGCCGCGGTACTTGTCGTAACGGTCAAACACCGAGGTCATTATGCCCTCGCCCTTGGTGTCGGTCAAGAATTCGGACTTATAACCGAACAAGCCTCTGCTCGGCACGGAAAACTCGAGCCGCATACGGTTGCCGACGGGGGTCATGTTCACGAGCTCGCCGGCGCGCATGCCCATTTTCTCCATAACCGCGCCCACGCAGCTTTCGGGCACGTCGGCAACGAGCGTATCGATAGGCTCGCACAGCACTCCGTCGATTTGCTTGAAAAGCACTTTGGGCATCGAAACCTGAAATTCATAGCCTTCTCTGCGCATGTTTTCGATGAGAATGGACAGGTGCATTTCGCCCCTGCCGCACACTGTAAACGACTCGGACGAGTCGGTGTCGGACACGCGCAGGCTGACGTCTTTTATCTGCTCTTTGTAAAGTCTTGCCCTCAGATGTCTTGAGGTGACGAACTTGCCCTCTTTGCCTGCGAACGGCGAGTCGTTGACCGAGAAGGTCATCTCCACGCTGGGCTCGGAAATTTTGGGGAACTCTATTGCCTCGGGAGCGGACGGGTCGCACAGCGTGTCGCCGATTGAAACGCCCTCCACGCCGCTGACGCACACTATGTCGCCCACTATCGCGCTCTCTACCGCCACGCGGCTCAGCCCCTCGAATTGGTAAATGTTCGTAACCTTTGCCTTTATCGATTGCTCGGGGTTGTGGTAGTTGACAAGCACCACGGGCTGATTTTGTTTCAGCGTGCCGCGCTCTATTCTGCCGATGCCGATTGAGCCCACAAAGTCCGAATAGTCGAGCGCGGACACGAGCATCTGCACGGGGCCGTCGATATTGCCGGCAGGAGCCGGGATATGGCGGACGATTTTTTCAAACAGCGGAATAAGGTTTTCTCCCTGAACGTCGGGGTCGAGCGAAGCCGTGCCGTTTCTCGCACTGCAATACACGATAGGACTGTCAAGCTGCTCTTCGGTGGCGTTAAGCTCGAGCAAAAGCTCCAGCACCTCGTCGACGACTTCCTTTACTCTCGCGTCGGGGCGGTCGATCTTGTTCACCACGATAATCACGGGGTGCCCGAGCTCGAGCGCCTTTTGCAGCACGAAGCGCGTCTGCGGCATCGTTCCCTCGTAGGCGTCGACGAGCAGCACTACGCCGTTGACCATTTTGAGTATGCGCTCCACCTCGCCGCCGAAGTCCGCGTGTCCCGGGGTGTCG
>ENA-USUG01005844-USUG01005844.1-human-gut-metagenome-genome-assembly--contig:-NODE-5844-length-13548-cov-6.490981_pt1 | contig 13548 bp, 7 predicted proteins | sample MGYA00250059_ERZ773394 | MGnify/ENA primary metagenome ERZ773394 (study PRJEB29103, sample SAMN06111957) | human gut metagenome | biome: human gut; feature: ankylosing spondylitis patient; material... | reverse complement strand
TGGGCTACATTCCCGTGGATGAGCTGCTAAAAGCGGAACAGGCATGACCGAGATCATGCCTGTTCCAAGAAATTTGATTTTACTGTCTTACCAGCAGGGAGCCTCCCCGGTTCTTTTTTTGCTTATTATCACAGTGCGGCGGCGCCGATGATGCCGGCCTCGTTGCCCAGCTTGGCGGCGGCGATGATGGGCACGGCGCCCTCCCGTCCGCCGAAGCAATGCTCCACCACATATTCCCGGATGGGAGAGAGGATCCGCTCGCCCTGACGGCTGATGCCGCCGCCGATGAGAATCATCTCCGGAGCAAGGCTGTTGACCAGATCGGTCATGCCCGCCGCCACATAGACGCACCAGCGGTCGATGACCGCCTGTGCCGCCGCGTCTCCGGCGTCGGCGGCCTGAAACACGTCCAGCGCCGTCAGCTCCTCACGGCCATGGAGGGCGGATTCCGGATGCTGCTCTCCGGCCCGCTTGGCCTGGCGGATCAGTGCGGTGGCGGAGGCGTAGGCCTCCCAGCAGCCGTCACGGCCGCAGGTGCAGTGCTCGCCCTCCAGCACCAGCAGGGTATGGCCCAGCTCTGCGCCCATGGAGCGCATACCGGCGTAAATTTTGCCGTCGATGATGATGCCGCCGCCTACGCCGGTGCCCAGCGTAATGAGGATCATATCCCGGCGGCCCACCGCTGCGCCTGCCACGGTCTCCGCCAGAGCGGCGCAGTTGGCGTCGTTGCTGAGACGGACGGGGATGCCGAACCGCTCGTGGAGCATCCGGCACACGGGGACGTTGAACCAGCCCAGATTATAGGCACGCACCACCACACCGGCCTCGCTGTCGCAGGTGCCGGGGGAGCCGATGCCGATGCTGGCGCAGTCGGCGGCGATCAGGCCCGCCTTGTCCAAAGCCAGCTCCACGGCGCGGCACATATCCGCCACCATTTCCTCCGCCGGGCGGAAGGCTCCGGTGGGAACGCTGGCCTCGGCGATAATGTTGTGGCGGTCGTCCACCACGCCAACGGCGATGTTGGTGCCGCCCAGATCAATACCGATACGATACATGGCTGCTCCTCCTCACTTACAGCTGCATGGCTGCGGTGACGGCGCAGCCGTTTTGCATGATGTGATCCAGCGCCACGCCCTCCGGCAGCTGGAGACGGCTCAGCGCCAGCAGTGGCCCCTTGCCCGTCAGCTTGAACAGGGCCTCCTTGGCCGTCCAGCACTCCCAGAACCGCTGGAAGCAGCCCGCGTCGCCGTAACGGATGTAGGCCATCTCCGCCTCAGAGCAGGCACGGCGCATGAACTTCTCCTCCGCGCCGCGAATGACCTCCACGTCCACGCCCAGCACGTGATCTCCCGCGGCAGCCACCACATAGGGGCCGCTGTGGCTGACGCTGACGTAGAAGGGGTCGCCCTCCACGCCGGGCTTGCCGTTTTCGTCCCAGACCAGCGGCGCGCTCTCCACCGTGCAGCCAAGACGGGCCGCCGCGGCCTGCCGCAGCAGCAGTTCACCGGCGGCGCTGCGCTTGCGGTCGTCCTCGTTGGGAAAATCACCGATGCGGCTGCGGCGCTCCGCGTCCATCATGGACAGGGCGGCGTCGTAGGCCGCGGCGTCCATCTCCTTGATGTTATACCAGAAAAGCTCCATATGACTACCTCCACCGATATCGTAATATTCTTGGTAATGAGTATACCACATGCGCCGCGCCGTTTCCACTCTTTTTATGTTGCTTTTTGCCGGATTTTGCGATACACTGGGCTTGTGTTTACAAGGAGGAACAATATGGTTTCGATTATTGAAGTGACCACGAAGGGGCAGCTGCGCCAATTCGTGGATTACCCCAACATTTTATATAAAGATGTGCCCCAGTTTGTCCCCGCCACCTTTGACGACGATATGAGCGACTGGGACAAAAAGAAGAACCCCGCCTTTGAATACTGCGAAGCCCGCTGCTGGATGGCCATGCGCAACGGCGAGATGGTGGGCCGCATCGGCGCCATCCTCAGCCACAAGGCCAACGAGAAGTGGGGCACCAACCGCATGCGCTTTACCCAGGTGGATTTCATCGACGACGAGCAGGTGGCCAACGCCCTGTTCGCCACGGTGGAGCGCTGGGCAAAGGAAAAGGGCTGCAACGAGGTGCACGGCCCGCTGGGGTTCACCGACCTGGATCGTGAGGGCATGCTGGTGGAGGGCTTTGACCGCCGCAGCTGCTTCTTCACCTATTATAACCATCCCTACTACATCGATCACCTGACCCGGCTGGGCTATGTGAAGGATGTGGACTGGATCGAAAATCTCATTCAGGTGCCCACCGATGAAAAGATCATCGAGCGGTGGCGCAAGCTGTCGGAGTTCGTGGAAAAGCGCTATCACCTGCATGTGTTCCATCCCCGGACGCGGCTGGACTACTTTGGCCTGATCCCCCGGTTCTTCCAGCTGGTGAACACCTGCTACGCGCCGCTGTACGGCACGGTGGAGCTGTCGGATAAGCAGATCAAGCGCTACAGCGCCAAGTTTGCCCCGCTGATCAACCCAAATCTGGCCTTCTTCATCATGGATGAGCACGAGGATATGGTGGCCATGGGTGTGGCTGCGCCGTCCATCGCCAGCGCTCTGCAGAAAAGCCGGGGCAAGTATTTCCCCACCGGGTGGATCGACCTGCTGAAGGCCTTCCACAAGAACGACACCATTGACCTTTTGCTGATCGCCGTGCGGCCCGACTACCAGAAGAAGGGCGTCAACGCCATGATCCTGTACAACGCCATGCAGGGCTGCCATAAGCTGGGCATCAAGGAGGCCGAGACCGGCCCCATGCTGGAGACCAACGAGAAGGTGCAGTCCCAGTGGAAGGACTTTGACATTGAGCAGCACAAGCGCCGCCGCTGCTTTATCAAGAAGCTGAAGTGATGATGCAGAACTATAAATTTACCATTGCCTATGACGGCACACGGTTTTTCGGCTGGGAGCGCCAGCCGGACAGGGACACCATTCAGGGTAAGCTCGAAGCGGTGCTGAGCCGTCTGGCCGGCCAGCCGGTGGAGATCATCGGCGCAGGCCGCACCGATGCAGGCGTTCACGCCCGTGCCATGGTGGCCAACGCCCAGCTGGACGTGAAGGAATCCCCGGAGGAGATCCGGGACTACTGCAACCGCTATCTGCCGGATGCCATCGCCGTCCGGGAGGTGAAGCCCTGTGGGCCCCGGTTCCACGCCCGGTACAACGCGCTGGGCAAGACCTACCGCTACACGGTGTTTGTGGGGGAGGTCAAACCGGTGTTCGACCGGAAGTATGTGACGCTGCTGCCCTACGCGCCGGATGTGGAGCGGATGCGGCAGGCCGCCGCCTACCTGACGGGGGAGCACGACTTTGCCGCCTTCTGCGGCAATCCCCGCATGAAGAAATCCACCGTCCGCACGGTGGATACCATCGACATTCAGCAGCGGAAGGATCGAATCACGTTTACCTTCCATGGCAACGGCTTTTTGCAGAACATGGTGCGCATTCTGGTGGGTACGCTGCTGGAGGTAGGCCGTGGCTTCTGGGAGCCGGAGCAGGTGCAGGCCATTCTGGACAGCCGCGACCGCAAGCAGGCCGGCCCCACCGCCCCGCCGGAGGGACTGTGTCTGATGAAGGTGGATTATTGAAATTGGCATGAAATCCGGCGATTGCATTGCCAACAAAAATAAGGAGCGGCCTGTGGTCAGGCCGCTCCTTTCTAATTGTGCCGCCAACGGCGGCACACATCAGTTCTTCCCTATTCTCGCTTATCTTTTCACTGACAAAAAAGAACCGCCCGAAGGCCGACTGACATAAGAAAACATACGGTTTTGCCTGTGCCTGTCCGGCTAAAATCACCCGAAAAAATACCCGCATACGTCAGTATGCGGGTATTTTTGCAGCCGATTTTATCTCGAACTTGCTTTGGCAAAACTGCTTCGCACCAGAAAAGAGCGGATTTTGTGCAGAGCCAAGACGCGGCGCCGCAGGCATACTCTATGTCTGGCAAGGTGCCGCAACGCAGGTTCCTGCGCAAAAGCTGCCTTTTATGGCGTGTGTTTTCTTGTGTCAGGCGGCCTAAAGGCGGTTCTTTTTTGTCACATGTTGTGTATGTCGTTCAACAGCTCGTCCAACGACATGCGGCCCACCTTTTCGTTGGCGGCTGCGGCGGGGTTGGCCGCTTCCGCTGCCTGACGGGCCGCCTCGGCCTCTGCGGCCTGACGGCTGGCTTCCGCCGCCTGACGCTGGGCGATTTCCTGCTGCATCTTGCCGGACAGATCCTCCACAAAGGGGCTGGTCAGCGTATCGTTGGAGACCTTCCGCTGTTGGGGTCGTGCGGGAGCGGCAGGTGCGGCCTTCCGCACGGGCTGTGCGGGTGCGGACTGCTGGACAGGCCGTGCCGCGGGAGCGGCTTTCACCGGCTCTGGGCGGCTCTGCTGCGGCGCACGGTTCTGGGCTGCGGCGTTACGGTCGGGGCGGGGCGGCTGGGGCGGACGGTCATCGTCATCGCCGCTGTCGCCGTCATCGTCATATCCGCCGCCATTGTGGCCGATACGGCCCAGCAGGAAGCCCACCAGCAGCAGAAGGACGACCAGCAGCGCCGCACCGATGATGGCGGCGGTGGAGGTAGCCATCTCACCCACCAACGGCAGCGTTACCGTCATGGGGATGGAATAGGTGGGCGGCTCGGGCGGCGTGTTGGGATCGACGATCTCCATGGTGGGGATGATGCCCTCGTACTTGGGCATGCGGTACACATGGACGGTATAGGTCTTGGAGGTGGTGCCGTCCTCTGCTGTGCAGGTGACGGTCATCACATTGTCCCCCTCCTGAGACAGCTGCATGGTGGCCTCGGTGACCTTCAGGGCCTTTTCGTCCTTTGCCACGCCGGAAAGCGTCGCCGACCGGGTCTCGTAGGGGACGTAGGCCACGTATTCCGTCACCGCGCCGGAGAAGGTGGGGCTGAGATAGCCCACATCCAGCGTCAGCTCCTTCAGCAGCGCGTCGGTGCTGGGCTTGTAGTTGGGATCCTGCTCACGGGTGACGGTGATGGTGTAGTTCTTTTTGGCGCCGGTGGCGGCGGTGCAGGTAACGGTGACGGTATTGCTGCCCACCACCAGCGTATTGCCGCTGACGGACACACGGGCCGAGCCGTCCGCCGCCTTATAGCTGAGGTTCAGGGATTCCACCGCGTAGGGCACCGTGGCGGTGTAATTGGTGGTGGATTTGTTGAACGCGGGGCTGAGGGTGGCGTTGGAGCAGGTGAGGGAGCTGAGGTCGCAGTTGCTGCTGGGCGGGGTCGCCACCGAGCCCGTCCAGGACGTGCCGCTGACAGTCTCGTCCTTGCTGCCGTCGGAGACGACGATGTTCTTGAACCCGGCGGTCAGTGCGGTGCCGCTGGCCAGACCGCTCTTTACCCGGAAGGTGACGGTCAGCACGCCGGTGCTGGAATTGATGGGGTTGCTGACGCCGTACAGCAGGAAGTGGTTGCTGTTGTAGTCCATGGTCCAGCCGCTGATCTTCTGATCGTAGTTGGTGAACTCCAGCGTGTTGCTGTCATACTCCAGCGTGGCCTCGATGCCCATGACGTTGCTGCCGGAAATGCTGAGCGTCAGCGTGACGGTGCTGCCGGCCTGCACGGTGCTGTCGCCGGACAGGGAGGACGAGGCCGCCTCTGCCCGTTGGGGCAGCAGCGCCGCGACGATCAGCGCCAGCGTCAGCAGCAGCTTGAAAAGGGAAGAGGTATTGTGTTTCATGGCGTTATCCTCCTATCAACCGATGGTATCCTTGCCGATGATGACGCGGGCCGCCTTGACCACATCGGTCAGGGTGACATAGCCGTCGCCGTTCAGGTCGGCTGCCTCGCGGTAAGCGCCCTCCAGCGTCTTCTTGTCCAGCACGTGGGACTGCAGCGCCACCACGTCGGTCAGGGTGATCTTACCGTCGCCGTTCACGTCGCCCGTTACCACCAGCGTGTAGGACTTATTGCCCACCACGGCGGTCATGCCGGTGCTGAGAGTGCCGCTGGTCACTTCGGTCTTGCCGTCGTAGACCCTGGCGTTCTTGCCCAGCTGCTCCACGGTGCTGCCGGGCGTCAGACCCGTCCAGTAGCCGGAGATATTGTCGGGCAGCTCCGTGACCTTGGTGGCGGTAAACACAGGCTTGAAGGTCATGTCCTTGGCCTCCATCACGGTCTTGCCCTCGGTATAGCCCTCCCAGTGGCTGAACTTATAGGTATACTGGCCGTCAGGCGCCTTGGTGGGGGAGGTCTCCGGCATGGGGATCAGCTCACCCTCGGCCACGGTGCCCCGCTTGAAGATATCGCCGTCGGCGTCAAGGAAGGTGTAGGTGTACACATCCGCGTACTGGGCGTACAGCGTCAGGTCGGAGGCAATGATCTTGGTGGCGGAGGAGATCTGCTCGCCGCCCTCCTTCTCGGTGAACCAGCCGATGAAGGAGTAGCCCGTCTTGGAGGCAGTGGGCAGCTTGCCGTAAACGATATCACCCAGTGAGACGGTCTTGGTCTTGCTGCCGTTCAGCGTGCCGCCGTTGGGATCGAAGGTGATGGTGAAGGTCTCGTCGTCGTGGGCCTGACCGCTGTTGCTGCGGACGGTGAAGCTGGACTTGGCCAGCTCAAAGCTCTTGCTGTTGGACACCGCTGTCAGCGTGAAGGTGTAGTTACCGGCGGCCAGCGAGCTGTAGGCCACGGAATCGTCCAGTTTCTTCAGGTCGTAGGACATTGCGTTGGGCGAGGCGTTCTTGCTGATGACCGCCGCGCCGCTCTCCTTGGCGATGGTGATGTTGACGGAGGTGATGGGAGAGGAGCAGGAGATCACACCGCGAACGGGGAAGGAGGAGTTCTTGGCCACCAGAATATTGTCCTTGGTGGGATAGATCACGCCCCGCAGCGTCCAGTCGTCGGCGCTGTTGGCCACGGCCACCGGCTGCCACTCGGCTGCGGCGCTCTCCTCGGAGGAGACCGCCATCACCAGCGTATCATTTTCATAGCTGAGATATGTACCTGTTTTCACATTTTTCAGCGTATAGGCGCTCTTGCCCTGGGTCAGCTCCCACTTCTGCCCGTCGGAGATGGAGGGAGAGGACAGGGAAACGGTGCTCTTGTCGGCACTCAGCCGCAGGGTCTTGCCGTCCACCTGCGTGCTGATGGTGTAGAACCCGCCGGCGAAGTAGTTCAGGGTGAAGACCTGATCCGTTCCCTCGGCGGAGCGGACGTCCAGCTTGGCGCTGCCGCCTGCGGCGGACACGGCGTACTTCTGGTCGACGCTGTTCAGCAGCAGCTGATAATTGCCGTCGGCCTTCGGTGCGTCCTCGTAGCCGTTGTTCATCAGCATCACCAGCGCATCGGCCGGCTCGTTCACGCCCAGACGGCGGTAAACGCCCATCTGCACGTCGCCGGAGCTGCCGTAGAAGTACCGCAGGATCAGACCGGAGGTACCGTATTTGCTGGCGGTATCGCCGGACATGGCAGCGCCGGATTTCCCCTCGCTGCGCAGCTCCTCCGCCGTGACCAGACGGCCGGATACCGCGTAGATGGCTGAGATCAGATCGCCCTCCGGCTGGTTGGCGAAGCCGCCCAGCGAGTCGAAGGCGCGCTTGATGAGGGAGCAGGCGTCGGTGGGGCCATGCTGCACGGCCCGGCTCCAGAACACGTTTTTCAGCGCCACGGAGTATTCTTCGATATCGAAGCCGTCCACCTTGTTCTCCACCAGCGAGACCACCTTATTATAGAACTTGTCCTTGGTGTAGTCGTACTGGGCCTGTCCGAAGGTGCCCTTATAGGTGTTGGCCATGTCCTGCCACGTGGCGTCGAAGTAGGAGCCGTAGCCGTCGGAAATGCGGTGATAGGCGCTGTCCAACGCATCGCCGATATCGCGGTAAACGCTCTTGTCGCTCTTCTTGCACCACTCGGCGAAGTCGTGGGGAACGCCGGCATTGCTGGCGAACATGTACATGCCGTAGGATTTTCCGCCGGGATCGCCGGGGGTGGTGGCGATGATGCCGGGGTCATAGGACGCGCCGATCTCGTAGAAGCGGCTCAGCGCGTCGTAATCGGCGTTGTACCACTGCATGGCCGTGTCGGCGATCGCGCGGATAAGGAATCCGCTTGCCACCAGTCCCAGAACGATGGCGCAGCTCAGCAGCAGGGCGGTGCTTCTTCGTAACAGTTTCATGCTGTTTTCCTCACTCTCCGTTCAGAATACACGGACAATGCAAAGCCGGGAGAGGGAAGAATGCCTTTCTACCGCTTTACATAATGTTATTCAAAAGAAAGTATAGCATCCGCAAACGGGCTTGTCTATAAAAAACGCGAAAAAAACACAAAAAATTGGGCGTTTTTGTCGAGGAACTACCATATTTGGGGAAGATACTTTTCTATAAAACGCCCTATGAAGGAAAAATGTTCCAAAGAAAAGGGCAAAATGAAAGAGCTTGGCAAACGTTGCTTGCGTTCGGGAAAGAAGTATGGTATAATAAAAAACGCTATTGGCAGGTGTGCCATGACAAGCAGGAACACAATGCGGAGAACCAGTAACGATACAAGGGAGGAACGACTATGAGAAAGAGAGCGGCGGCCATTCTATTGGCACTGTGTATGGCACTGACCCTTTTGCCCACGGCGGCCTTCGCCACGGAGGAGGGCGGCGCGGCGGCCCCTGTGGAGCAGCCCACCCAGCAGGAGGAGAAGCAGGAGGGCCAGCAGGAGCAGCCGGAGGAAACGGAACAGGCGATCCGGTTCGTGGAAGGGCTGGATATCCGCACGATCTCCGAACAGGTGATGCAGGCGCTGTTTCGTGCGCTGGCGATGCGCTTTGAGTTTTCCCTCGCGGGGATCACGCTGCCAGCACAAAAATAGAAGCCAATATGTATTGCAAGGGAGTACTCCCTTGCATCGGGATATATCCCGATGCAATTCCCTTTTGCTCCAAAACGCGCTCCCCATGGGGGACGGGAGGTGCGCGAGAAGAAAGTGAGGAACTTGCATGAAGAAAAAATTCCTAGCGGTGCTGCTTGTGCTTTGCGCAGTGGTACTGTTCGCCCTTCCCGCATATGCGGCGTCAGATACGTCGGTCGGATATACCGTCAATGTGACACTCTCCGCCGACAGCTATTTCTGCGGCACAGAGGGGCACACCGGCGAAGTAACGTCCATTTCCATCAAGAACGTGGACTCTTCCGAATGGGATACGTCTGAGACGAGACCTCTGACTGTCCTGTTTGAAGTGTCATTCAAATGCAACACCTGCGGTGTTTCAGGCACCAAGATTGCGAACAACGCACTCAGCTTGACGTTCCGGGATGCAAATTCCTGCCACGCACCGTTCAACGCGTCGGTGACGGCGCGCAAGCTGCTCACCGGCCGAGACGATTCCATTACGTTCACGCTGACCCGCGATAAGATCGGGTATGCCGAGAAGATCGACAAGAAGGACGCGACCTGCACCGAATCCGGGATATCGCAGACCTGCTGGGAATGTCAGGGCTGCAAGCAGATCTTCTCCGATGAGAATTGCACGAACAAACTTGCAAACGACATTTCTGGTGTCACGATCCCGGCTTCCGGCCACAGCCTGACGCATTACGAGGCGCAGGACGCGAACTGCCAGCACGACGGCTGGGTGGAGCACTGGAGATGCGGGAAGTGCAACGGCTATTTCCTCGATGCGGCGGGTTTGAATCCGACCGGATCGTCCTCCGTCATGCGCTACGACAGGAACAAGCATGTGGGCGAAACGGTCTATGTGCCATACAATCTTGAAGGCAAAAGAAATCACAAGGTATATCCCTCCTGCCACCCGGGTATTTTCACGACGGAACCACACGTTCTGGGCGACAGCTCGAAGGGCGAAGACCCTGATTACTGCGCGCTCTGCAGTCAAATCGTGGCTGCAAAAGTGCTGCATTCCGTCGACCCTTATGAAAAACGCTTCTTTGCACATGATGATGCAATAGCAGATTTTAACAGCAGCGAAACCTCCGAAGAGATCCATTTCCTCAGAAGCTTTGACCGCACGGTATCCATCAATAAAGCCGGAACAGTTCGTTTGGCTGAGGGGAAATACATCACGTATATGAACGTTGGAGACTATGACGTCACGATCTGGAACGACGGAAAGATCACGAATCTCAACGCGTACAGCAGCACGACGCTCAGAGGCAGCAAGACCGGCACCTACGGAAAAATCACCAACCGTACCGAAGGCGGAACGGTCGGCGATCTGCTGTTCAGAGTAAACAGCAACTCAGCTTATTACGTGACCGAAAAGCTTCAATGGATCAGCCGTACAGCGGCGAGTGGTTCCTCCATCTCGGAGGTTCAGGTGCTGTATTCGCCGTTTACATACATTGAGATTACAGGCGACGGCGTAAAAGCAGCCACGGATGAGGCTGATAAATACAAGCTCACAGCGTTAAGGGGCGAAACAGTCATCCTGGATGTAGCTACTTATTCCATCCCGCCCGCCATGAATTTCCCAGGTTCCGATAGTTCGATAACATGGGACTACGGCGGGATTCCCGACGATCATGTACGCGTCGACCGTAACGTGGATTGGAAGGATCTCAGGCTCACCATCACCGATTTGCCGTCCGGAACCTATACGCTGACCTTCACGCGGACAGCGGTGAATAAGTTCTCCGTATCTGCGACGCTGGTTCTCACCGTGGAAGAGACCCTGACTGCACATACCGTGACCTTTGACCCCAACGGCGGCACGCTGGCCGAAGCGGACAAAACCAAATCGTTGATGACCGGCGAACCCTACGGTGCGCTTCCGGTTCCCAGCTATGAGGGCTACGATTTCGCCGGTTGGTACACGGAACAGAACGGCGGCACGAAGATCGAGAGCGACACCACCGTGACGGTGGCCGGTACGCAGACCCTCTACGCCCATTGGACGGAGCACGAATACACCGTCACGGTAGTTAAGATCGGCATGCCGGAGTGGGGTTCGGTAACGCCCATGAGCACAAAGGCCAAGGCGGGCGAAACGGTCACACTGACGGCAACACCGACAACGGGCAATCAGTTTCTGGAGTGGGTTTTCCTCAACAAGCCGGAGGGCGGCGGCTGGGTCAATCCGGTGCTGACCTTCACAATGCCCGCCGAGGATCTGACCATTCAGGCAAAGTTTACTGTGAAAAACTATTCCATCGGGTACACCACGGTGGGGGTTGCCGGCGGAAGTGCCTGGTATGTCCGGTGGGGAGACAGGGTATTCGATTACCTGCCCAAAAATCCTACGTATCAAGACTGGGTATTCACCGGATGGAAATGCGGTGATGTCACCGTTACTGAGGATATGACCTATGGCGATCTGGCAGGAAGTGACACGGTGAGTGGTATCCACATTGATGCGCAATGGCACCAGCACAAATTCAACATGTGGATGAATAATACGCCCGGAACCCTGAAATCACCCGCAGACTGTACGCATAACGCGCTGCACTACTGGATGTGCTCCTGCGATCTGATCGAATATAACGACGACCATCTGTATGAGGAGCCGGGCACAGCGCTGGGCCATTTGTGGAGTTGGACGTCCAATGGCAACGGTACGCACACGCGGACATGCCGGCGTGAGAACTGCAATGCCACCGAAACCAAAGATTGTTCCGGCGGCGCAGCCACCTGCACCGCCAAGGCAATCTGCGAGGTTTGCAAGAGCGAGTACGGTACGCTGAAGGCGCACGACTTCACAGCGGAGACGGCAGAGGAGCAGTACCTGAAATCCAGCTCCAGCTGCACGGAGAAAGCGGTCTACTACAAGTCCTGCACGGTTTGCGGCCTGAGCTCCAAGGGTACGGCCAGCGAGGCTACCTTTGAATCCGGCAGCGTTCTGGGCCATGAATGGGGCGCATGGACATCCAACGGCAATGTCACCCACACCCGCGTCTGCTCCCGCGACGCCAGCCACACCGAGACGGAAAGCTGCTCCGGCGGCGAAGCCACCTGCATTGCCAAGGCAAAATGCAATGTCTGCAAGGCCGAGTACGGCGAAACGAACCCCGGCAACCACGCCGGAACACTGGGTGAGTGGCAGAGTGACGGAAACAACCACTGGAAAGAGTATTCCTGCTGTGGTGCAGAAGCTGACAGGGGCCCCCATGATTGGGACAATGGCGAGGTAACGACACAACCTGCCTGTACAAATGCGGGCGAAAAAACATTTACCTGTAACGAATGCGGCAGGAAAAAGACGGAGCAAATCGACGCCACCGGCCACAGCTGGAAACAGGAGTGGAACTCCGACGAGACGCATCACTGGCATGAGTGCGCCAACGGCTGTAATGCGAAAGATGCCTATGCGGAGCACGCCGACGCCGACAAGAACCACGTCTGCGATACCTGCGGCAAGGTGCTGAGCGAGTGCGCGGATGACAACAAGGATCACAAGTGTGATTACTGCGGCAAGGTACTGAGCGAGTGCGCGGATGACAACAAGGATCACAAGTGTGACTACTGCGGCAAGGTACTGAGCGAATGCGCCGACACCGACAAGGATCACAAGTGCGATTACTGCGGCAAGACGCTGAGCGAATGCGCGGATGACAACAAGGATCACAAGTGTGACTACTGCGGCAAGACGCTGAGTGAATGCACCGATGACAACAAGGATCACAAGTGTGATTACTGCGGCAAGACGCTGAGCGAGTGCGCCGACACCGACAAGGATCACAAGTGCGACTACTGCGGCAAGACGCTGAGTGAATGCGCCGATGACAACAAGGATCACAAGTGTGATTACTGCGGCAAGGTGCTGAGCGAGTGCGCGGATGACAACAAGGATCACAAGTGTGATTACTGCGGCAAGACGCTGAGCGAATGCGCGGATGACAACAAGGATCACAAGTGCGACTACTGCGGCAAGACGCTGAGTGAATGCGCCGACACCGACAAGGATCACAAGTGCGACTACTGCGGCAAGGTGCTGAGTGAATGCGCCGACGACAACAAGGATCACAAGTGTGATTACTGCGGCAAGACCATCTCCAACCACACCGGCGGCACGGCGGACTGCTGCCACAAGGCGGTGTGCGAGATCTGCGGCAAGGCGTATGGCGGGCTCGACCCCGACAACCATACCGACCTGAAGCACTTCCCCGCCCAAAGGGCCACCATACTGCGGGAGGGCAATATCGAGTATTGGTATTGCTCCGGCTGCGGCAAGTACTATAAGGACGCCGAAGCTACCATCGAGATCACGCAGGCGGACACCGTGATCCCCAAGGTGAAGCGCGACAACAGCGGCATTCCCTCCCACGGCGGCGAGACTGGCAAGACGGACAAGAACGATAAGACCGTCCAGTCCGTCAAAACCGGCGACGCGGGCGTTGCCCTGTACGGTGCTATGGCGCTGCTGAGCCTGACCGGCGGCCGGGAGCGGCTGGTGCGGTCCCGGCATCTGGCCCACGGCGCGGCGGCAGAGAGCGTCCGGGTCTTTGCGGAGGATTTCCACTTTGCCGGACAAGTAAATGGAACCACCGGCTACGAAGAAGCAGCCGGACAGGGCATCATCGCCGGTATCAATGCAC
>ENA-USUG01005841-USUG01005841.1-human-gut-metagenome-genome-assembly--contig:-NODE-5841-length-13552-cov-8.928163_pt1 | contig 13552 bp, 15 predicted proteins | sample MGYA00250059_ERZ773394 | MGnify/ENA primary metagenome ERZ773394 (study PRJEB29103, sample SAMN06111957) | human gut metagenome | biome: human gut; feature: ankylosing spondylitis patient; material... | reverse complement strand
AACGAACTTTGGAGGTGATAAACATTGCTGCTTGATCCGGTCAGTGGCGAAATCATCGGCACGGCCGGGGCAATCATCAACATTACCATCAAAAACTGATTATCAAAAATAAGGAGATTTTAACTATGAAAAACACCAAGAAGATTATTTCCCTCGTTCTCGCAATTTGTATGCTCGCATCCCTCGCCATTTCCGCATCCGCTACCAACACCGTTGACGCATCGGGCGGCACGGGCACGTCCTCTGTCACGCTCTCGTCTACCGCTGACGGCAGCATCGGCGGCGACCCCGCAGCCACCAAAATGAGCGTCACTGTTCCGACCGTTCTGCCCATCGCTGTTGGCACGGATGGAACAGTTTCTACTGCGACCGACGCGAAGATCATCAACAATTCGTTTGGTGCAGTAAAAGTTGCGAATATTTCCATCGAAGCCGCGCAGGGTTGGTCGCTGGCTGCGTTCGGCGACAAGGCATCTCTGGCGCACGAAAAGGTCAACAGCAATAAGTTTGGCTTCTCCATCTCCCTCGGCAATGGCGCTGCACAGATCACCGATGGCAAGAACGCCAGCAAGCAGACGCTTCTGACCGACGCCATTGAGGGTTGCTACATGAGCGGTGCGGGTGATACCAGCGCCAATACGGTCGCAATCTCCTACGATGCTATCGTGACCCCGGTTTCGGAAGCAGTTACCAACACAGCGATTGCTTCCGTGCTGTTCATTATCGCATGGGACGCAGTGCAGTAATTATCGCACAGGACAATATGGGGAAGGCTTTTGCCTTCCCCAACATCTTTTGAGGAGGTATTCAACGTGAAGAAAAAACGAATCCTCGCACTATTCCTCGCGGCAGCATCGTGCTTGTCACTGGCAGTATCCGCGTCGGCGGCAGGCACGACTACCCGCAAGGCTACAGATTTCAAGGACTATGACGCAAAAGCGTGGTACGCCGAAGCGGTTAGCGCCGCTGTGGATAACGGCTTGCTTTACGGCAAAAGCGCTACCGTCATTGACCCGAATGGCGCAATGACCCGCGCGGAGATGGCCGCGATCATCAACCGCTCGTTCGGGTGCTACAAAGCGGCAGACATCAGCCAGTACAAGGACGTTGCAAAATCCAAGTGGTACTACAAAGATGTAGCCCTCGCTGTCCAGATGGGTACTTATAACGGGCGCAGTTCTTCCGCAATGGCACCAGATTCGCCCATCACGCGGCAAGAAGCCATGACCGTTGTGGCAAGAGCGCTGGAACTGGACTACGACGCATATGCCAAAACGGACTTGTCCAAATTTGCAGATGAAAAGAACATTTCCAGTTGGGCGCTGCCCTATGTCCGGGCAATGGTCGGCGCGGATTATATCCACGGCAGAACCAAAGGGCTGGAACCGCTGGATAATATCACCCGCGCAGAATTTGCGCAGATTTTCCATAACATCATCGGCACTTACATTGTGTCCAAGGGAACCTACGACAAAGACATCAAGGGCAGCGTCCTGATCCGCCCCGACGAAGTGACGCTCAAGGATATGACCGTGGACGGCGACTTGATTGTTGGCTGCGGCGCGGCAGATGGCAAAATCACGCTCGATAATGTGACCGTCAAAGGCCGCCTGCTCGTATGGGGCGGCGGCACGAAAGCCGTGTACTGCAACAATGGGTCGCAAATGCCCGCCGTTGTCGTAGCCCGTGTGGACGATGCGGTCAAAGTCATTTATGACAGAGATTCCACCCTCGCGGTCATCGACACCATCAAGGTTCGTATCACAGAGCGCGCGAAGCAGCATAAGGAAACGGAAGTTATTTTTTACGACGTTTCTGGACTGCGTGAAGCGCAAAAGCAGCTCAATGCCATCGTCGCAGACAATCAGCTTGCTGTTGTTGCTCCGGCTCATCTGTATGCTATTGTCGGGGAACAGTCGGTAAAAGCGGAGTTCACGAACAATAGTAAGAACGATACCTACAAAATCGAGATTCGCCGCAACAAAGATAACGCACTGATCGCCGACGCTTTTGAGCTTGCCGCTGGCAAGAGCATTTCGACGTTGACGCTGCTGGAAGCACCGGAGTTTGGCAATGTAGATTGCACCGTAACAGTCACGGCGTTCCGCGATGGCAAGCAGATCGGCTCCATGCAAACAGAATTGACGCTCCATGCCGCATACCTCTGGCCGAAGGAGGTGCTGTGACATGAAAAAATCTCTGGCACTTCTTCTGGCACTAGCGCTTATCTTCGCGTTTCCGGTCACAGCTTCAGCGGCGGAAACTACTGAAGCAAAGGTGCCTGTCACTTTGACCGTTGTAAATACCGTGTCGCCTATTTCGTGTACAGTTCCCGCCGCGCTGCCGGTTTCTCTCGTTGACGGCTATGTGGTCTGTGCCAACAATGCCGCGATTACCAACACCGGAAAAAACAGCGCGATTCGTGTGACCAAGGTAGATGTTCAGGCGGGCACATTTGAAATCGGCAATTTTGACGATTTTACGGCAAGCAAGAACAGCATCGCACTTAGCATCAATGGTTGTAGCACGAAAGGTGCGGGCGCTTTGACCCTCGTGGACAGCGCGTTCCCGGCGATTGCCGCCGAGAAAAATCTCGCCATCCGCTACAAGGCAAAGGTTTCCGCGAGTGAAGCTGTCACGAACATCAACGCCGCGACCGTGATCTTCACGATTGCGGCTGTAAACGAAAAGGAGGCTGCATAATGAAGAATTTCAAAAAATTCACCGCATTTGTGCTGGCTCTTTGTATGCTGTTTTCACTGAGCATTTCCGCGTTTGCTGCGGAGAAAACGCCCACCGGCTATTTGACGTGGACGCTGGATGACAGCGGCACGCTTACCATCTCCGGCAACGGCAGAATTGCTGCGTTCACAAGCGCAGAAGACCAACCGTGGCATGAAATGCGGGAAAGCATCACAAGCGTGAAGTTTGATCCCGGCGCACATATGGTTGTTCCCGACGTGGCGTACTGGTTCGCCGGTTGCACAAACCTGAAATCTTGCGTTCTGCCCTCGTTTGCAAACCTTGGCGCCGATGCATTCAAGGATTGCGCAAATCTGAACCGGTTGCAGCTGCACTACAACGACGATAGTTTTTACATTTCGGATACTGCATTTTCTGGCGTAGATATGTCTGCACTCGAAATGGTAACCTGCGATGAGGTCACGATGGGCATTCTTGACGCAAAAGGCATCACCTTTGTCGCGGCATACCCCGTTCTTATGATTTCCTCCGGCGCTTGCGGCGTTTCGGGCTGTAACTGCTCGTCTTGCAGCTTCACCTACGATTATGAGCAGAAGGATGAATCCAAGCATTACGTCTGGGAGTGCTGTACGAATTGCAGCGCAAACGAGTATGCGTATCGCCACACGCAATCCCATAGTTTCAATTCCAGAGGTGTCTGCACAAAGTGCGGTTACGAAGAAGATACGTCCTGCCAGCACAACAACACCTATACGTCGTGGGATGGCTGCGATTGGGAAGAAATTTGCCGAGACTGCGGCGAGGTCGTTGACTGGGGCACGTCTCACGGCTCGTATTCTTACGGTGATTGGGAGTATTATTCTACGTCTCAGCATCGCCGGTATGGCACTTGCGACGATTGCGGTGGCGGGGGAAAATATCAGTACGGTCGCCACAGCACAAGCACGCAGTATTATGAGTACGACGATACGAAACACACTGTGGAAAAGCATTGCAGCGTCTGCAATTCCGACGTCGGCTCCAGCACTACGCAGAACCATTCTCTGAAATACGGAAGTTGGGAAAATGACTCGGATACCCAGCACAGAAGAAGCGCAACGTGCAGCCTTTGCGGTTACTCCGGTTATACCTATGCCAACCACAGTTTCAAGTACGGTTCGTGGGCGAACTATAGTGATACTCAGCATCGGCGTACCAAATCCTGTTCGACCTGCTCCACCAGCGATTACGATTACGCTGGCCATTCTTTTACTTACGGCAAGTGGTCAAGCGTAAGCGATACCCAGCACAAGCGCACGAAAACCTGTTCCGTCTGCAAGGCAAGCAGTGAGGAATACGCAGACCATGTGGACGCAAACGGTGACGGCAAGTGCGACGATTGCGGCGCGACCGTCAGCCTGACCGTCACTTGGGACGCAGGCACAAACGGCGGTACGATTGACGGCAAAGCAACGTACAGTGAAACTGTTCAGCCGAACAGCAAGCCTACGATCCCCGCATCGCTCCCTGTCAAAAAGGGACACAGCTTTAAGGGCTGGTACACGGCCAAAACAGGCGGCAAGCTCTACAACACCGTCACTTCGATCACAGCCAACACAACGTTTTACGCACAGTTTGAGGCCAACAAGTACACCGTAACATGGGATCTGGGCACCGATCAGAGCGAAACGACCGAGCAGACTTACGGGGAAAAGCTGTTACTGCCGACCGAGCCAACTCGCAAAAATGCAGAATTTTTAGGCTGGTTTACGGAGAAAGACGGCGGTACAGAAGTTACGGCAAACACTGTTTTCAAGGAAACCGCCGCAACAACGTACTATGCGCACTGGGAAGTTACAGAGCTGTTTTCGGTGACAGTTCCGGCCACCTTGCCGCTCGTTGTGGACGAAGCCGGTAAGGTCTATGTCGCCGCTGCTTCCATCGTCAACAATTCCACCGGTGATGTGAAAGTTTCTTCCGTCAGCGTCACCAGCAAAAATGACTGGGAGTTTGTGCCGTATTCGACCAATATGGCAAAGGCCAAGGTGGACGCCAAGCAGGTCGGCTTCAAGATCAATTCTTCCGAGACCAGCAAGACCGGCGATTCTGAGGTCTTCACACTGGCTGCGCCGTGGACGGTCAAAGAAGCAGATACACTCTCCATCAACTATGACGCCGTCGTATCCGCTGTTTCTCAGCCTGTGACCGGGCAGGAGATCATGTCGGTCGTCTTTGTACTCGAATGGGCGTAAATGAAAACCGGCAGTCCGGGCTGGACGAAGCCATTCAGGTCGGCAGTGCCGCCGCAAAGGTCGTGGAAGGCGCCGCAAAAGCCGGCAAGATCACGGCCGCAGCTGCAAATGGGGCCGCCCTCGGCGGTCCCTACGGCGCGGCTGCCAGCGTTGCAATCGCGGCAGCCAGGCATGGGAAGAAGATCCTCCTTGCGCTGCTCGCCATCCTTGCGATCCCGCTGCTGTTCCTCGTTATGCTACCGACGCTGATCTTTGGCGGCACGGCGCAGAACTCCGGCGACACCACCATTCTGAACGATCAGACGGCAATCACCGAAAACATGAACGAGATCGCATTTGCGGTCAGCGACTTGCTTGGAAGTGGTATTGCCGATGCCGAGCAGCGGATCGCAGACGATTTCGCCGCATCCAGCGCCGACCAGTATGAGATCGTCAATCCGTATGAGGATGAACGCATCAACAACGTCAATCTGTTCATCTCGCAATACTGTGCGTACCGTGATACGGACGTTGCCGCCATTTCTCTGGAGGATATGAAGCAGCTTCTGCGCTCTGGTATTGGTGAACTGTACGACTATACTTATGAGGACGAAATACGCGAGGTAGAAGAAACCGCTCTCAATGAGGATGGCAAAGAAGTCACAGAGCTTCGTGAGGTGACGGTGCGCGTCTACACGCTTTCCTATCGCGGCGAAGCGTATTTTGCTGATTCCATTTTTCATCTGACCGACAAGCAAAAGACGCTTGCGCAGAACTTTGCCGAGAATCTCAGCCTGTTTCTGGGCGACGGCCTGTTCCAGAATCTTTCCTCGTCTGAGAGCAGCTTCACGATCCCTGCGCTTGGAGACATCCGCTATACGGACGGCGGCACGGAGGTCGTCTACTACAATCAGCTCGATGAACGCTATGCGAACAAACCCTATGGCACCGATAATATTGGTGGCTACGGCTGCGGCCCGACTGCTATGGCAATGGTAGTATCCTCGCTCACAGACGATCTGGTCGATCCTGTGGAGATGGCAAAATGGTCGTATGAGCACGGTTACTGGTGCAGCGGAAGCGGCTCCTATCACGCGCTCATCCCGGCGGCTGCAGAAGCGTGGGGTCTTCTGGTTTCCGGCTGCACCGCATCGGAGCCGCAGCGGATCACGGACGCGCTTTCCAGCGGCAAGCTTGTCGTTGCCATCATGTCCGCCGGGCATTTTACCTCGTCCGGGCATTTCATCGTGCTGCGCGGCGTCCAAGATGAAAAGATCCTCGTTGCCGATCCAGCCAGCCGGACGCGCAGCGAACAGAGCTGGGAACTATCCATCATTCTGAATGAAGCCAGCAAATCCGCCGGTTCCGGCGGGCCTTTCTGGATCATCGGCTGAAATCTGCACCCGATCAGCACTGCTGACCGGGTGCATTTTCATAATTTACAGAAAATTCACAGGTTCAAGTGGCCTTTTTGTCGTTTTGCGGTGCGTATTGTTATAGAAGGATTTGGAGGACAAACCTATGAGGACAACCATCCAGCAGCTTGCAGAATTTCTGACCGCCTGCCGCGGGAACTGGCGAAATGCCTGCTTTATCTCCTGCAACGAGTGCAAATGTCATTCACCGTGTTCCGGTTATCTGATGAGCGCAGATGCCGGCGGCAAGCCTGTTCTGATCTCCGCTGCCGAATATGAACGTCTCACCGGGCAGCGGATCGACCCAAGCGAATGCCGCGAAAAACTTTCCCGCAGCGCCTTCGAGGACATTTATGCGCTGTACCTCAACTGGTGCTTGTCAGACGATGCAGACTGCTGTTTACAGATACTCTCCCTTCTTCCTTCTGAGTAATACATAGGAGGATCTCAATTTGAAAAAAGCCCACATTACCTGTCCATACTGCCACGCGCCGGCGCAGCTTCGCCCGGCCAGCAGCATTTATGGCATCCACACGAAAGACCGGACAGCGAAGCTCTACGTCTGCTCCCGGTATCCCGCCTGCGACGCTTATGTACAGGCGCACAAGGCGACTGGTCTACCGATGGGAACGCTTGCAGACAAATCGCTTCGCCAAAAACGGATGCAGGCACATCGGACATTCAACCAGCTTTGGGAAAAAGGCTTCATGCGCAAACAGGATGCTTACGCATGGCTGTGCGTCCGGCTCGGCATCCCGGAAGCGGACGCACATATTGCCAACTTCTCGGAGTATCGCTGTGACCAGGTCATATCGCTCTGCAAAGAATTTCTGAACGCACAAAGGAAGGTGAAACAAAATGGATCGAAGCAGCATCGTGTTGACCGCTGAACAGCAACTGCTCATAGAAAACAGCTTGGAATTTGTCCACTGGACGATTGCAAGGCTTGTCCCCAAAAGCAACTGCCATATGGAATATGACGATCTCTTTCAGGAGGGCTGCGTCGCGCTGTGCCACGCGGCGGCAAGCTATCATGGCGGCACTTCGTTCAAGACCTACGCCATCACGGTCATCCGCAACCATCTGATCGACTGCTGCCGCAAGCAGACAAACTGGCGGAAGTATATCTCCGAGCAGTCTTTGGATGACCCGGACGCAGGTCTCCCAACGCCGTTTTGCACAGACTATGCGCATTTTTCCGGTGTGGACACCGGCGCAGTGCTTACCTCCTGCAAGAAGCATTATCGTGGTGTTGCAAAGCTCGGCGTTGACGCGCTCGTCCTCAAAACGAAGGGCTTTGACTGCAAGGACATTGCGGTTCTCTATCACACCAGTTCCAATAATGTCGGCGCATGGATCTCCCGCGCAGCAAAGAGGCTCCGCAGCGATCCGGATTTTCTGGACGCTTTCGACATCGCTTGTTGAAATTCTTCTGGCACACCCGTAAAAGAAAAATAAAAGCACATTGGAGGTACTGTTATGGAATACACGAAATACGCAGCCGTTGGGCATTTCAAATGTCATCGCACACTGGACGGCAAGAAATATCCCGTTGTCATCGTGGGTCGGAAGGAATATATGCTCGACGTACAGGAAATGACCGTCTGGAGCAGTCTTGCATGGCGGATCCTGTCACGCAGCCAGATCGCGGAAGCCTATCTGAAGCTGACGCGCGGGCTGTCATTTACATCCCACCGGACACTGGACGACTGCATCGACCGCCTTGTCACACGCGGTCTGGTCGCAGAGGGGCGCGGTAGCAGCGAGTATGAAGCTCTCTATGATCTGCTTTCCTGCTTGTATATCGCGCCGGTATCTGCAAATCCGTTTCTGCGGCTCGGCGCGTTTTTGAAGCTCTGGATTTGGAACGGTGCACCGTTCTCTAAAGCAATTCGCCTGTTCTCACGCCCAAAACAGGATGCAGCGGAACGGCAGATCGTGCGGCTGGCGAATCAGGCGCTTCTCAGCAGTGCGGAGTTGATCAAATGTGCAGAGCGCGGTGTGCGGACGCTTCGTTCCGACGCACAGCTCATGGACTGCCTGTATGACGATGAATTGACCACCAGCGAGAATCTGCCGATCCTGATGGCAGCGTCCCGGCAGGCGCGCCCTGTCTCGGCGGCAATCGCAAACCTGTATCTGCACAAGCAGATCGTCTTTGAGCGGTGCTGAATATGAAAAAGCTCCTCACGTGGCCCGCGCCGCTGCTTCAAAAGTGGCTGCTGTCGCTGCTGCTCTGCCTGCCGTTTCTGGCCGCATCCATCATTTCCGCCTTCTCCGGCGACCGGACGTTTCTGATCCTCAGCGCATTGCTGCTGCTTTTCTGCGGCATCCGCTGTGCGGAGCTTTATGTGATGCTTACAAACGAACGCTATTGTGCAGAGGAAGGCATTTGTCTTTCGGTTTCCAGCATTCCGTTTCAGCGGCAGCGCAGGGTCGCGCTGCAAAAAGCAGACGGCGAACAACTTGTCTTCTGCATAGAAAAGAACAAGCAGCTGTCTGTGGGGCAAGCCTATCGGGTCTATTTGCCGCTTTCCGCAATTCCAAGTGAAGTCAAGACCGCACACTTGCCGCAGCCATGTGCATTGGCAGTCGAGAAAATTGAACCCGCTTCTTTCGATTGCGAGGAATCGGCAGACTAAACCTCTTGGTTTCTTGAAATTGTTGTCTACCTGTTTTCGTTGATTATTTTTCCGCAGTTTGCTATACTATAGTTAGAAAACAATGAGGAGGTGTGTTCCATGCCCATTGATGAGATTGAAGTCATAAAGCAAAAGCTTGTCGATCAGATCAAGCCGATTGGCGTTTATCTGTTTGGCTCTTTTGCCAACGGTACCGCGCACGCCGACAGCGATTTTGACTTCTACATTATTGTAGATGACAACGAGAAAGATCTTCACGCCGTAGCCACTTCTGCATATAAAGCGATTCGCGGCGTGAAGCAACGCCCCGTTGATATTCTGGTTGGTACAAAAAGCCGCTTTGCCGAGCGCAAGGATCAGTTCACCGTAGAAAACGAGGTATTCCACAAAGGAGTTCTGCTCTATGGATCAGCAAGTTAAACAGTGGCTTGACTATGCCGCGCAGGATTTAGGCGTTGCCCGGCATCTTTTTGAAAACTATCATCCCAAGCCGCTCGAAATCGTCTGCTACCACTGCCAGCAGTCTGCGGAAAAAGCGATCAAGGCTGTGATTGTCTCTCTGCACTGGCCCACTGGGATTCCCAAAAGCCACGATCTTTCTTTTCTGCTGAATCAGATTCACAACTATATCTCCATCCCGGATGCAATCGGCGATGCTGCAGATGCCCTAACGCCATTTGGTACCATGACACGATATCCGAACGAACTGACTGTCGAGGAGCATCATGCAAAGCAGGCAATCGCATTTGCAGAGCAGATTCTAAATTGGACAGCATCTGCTTTGCGATAAAGCAAAAATCACAGTTGCATAACCGAAGCGGTCGCAAGTCTGCGACCGCTTTTTTCTGCAAAATGCAGAAAAATCGTATTGCCGCCCTATTTTATAAGTAGAGAGTATTCTTTGTCCATCGCGAAATCTATATATAGTTTTAACATAATTGACAATCCCAATATATTGTGCTACTATATTCATGTAATTGATATTTGTGCAGTTCATCGGAACGCAGACCGTATGGTCTGTGCGTGGGGCTTCTCACATTGCACACGTTGGTCAGGTTTGTATTTGAGTGCTGGTAGCATGGTATTTGCCCGCAAGGGGTAGATGTCGCTGCCGGCATTTTTTATATAGATATTCATGCCGGTGGCAGAAAGGAGTGTTATGGCCAAAGCAAGTCTCATCGGGCTGATCACGCAAGGCCCGGAATTGCAGCACAGCGCCAAGGGCGAACCCTATGTCCGCTTTTCCGTAGCCGAGTATGTCGGCTTCGGTTCGCAGCGGCACACACAGTTTGTTGACGTGTGGGCATGGGGCTACATGGCGCAGCGGTTTGCAAAGTGCAGTCTGAGTAACGGCGATTTTATCTTTTTGAGCGGCACGTTGGAACTGGAAGAGTTCACAAAAAAAGACGGCATCACAAAGGATAAACGCTTGAAGCTCAGATTGGACGATTGGGCGCCTGTTCCGCAAAAGCGGGAAACAGTCCGTCCAGTGCAGAATGAAACAGAGGTTTTTCCAGTCACCGCCGAACAGATCGACGGCGACCGGGAAGAACTGCCGGAATAATACCGGCGCAGCGGAAGAGGAACCGCACCAGATGATTCAGAAATGATTCGTCGGTGCGGTTCCTCTTTTTTTATTTTATCGAAAGAATTTTGAAAGGTGGCTAAATTTTATGAAACGATCCAGTCCCCTTTGGGGTAGTGTCTCGGTCCTGATCGGTGTGGTCATTGCGATCCTGGCGCTGGTGCGCGGCGCATGGCTCGTCCCGCTTTTGCTCCTGACCTTTACGGCGTGGGGTCTGTGGGTGGTCATGTTCCAGCTTCAGCCCGCGTGGGATTCCATCCGCGGATACCGGAAGAAGGAACACGACGCCAGAAAGCAGCGGGAAGCATCGCTTTACAGTACGGCGCAGACCAGTGCCGACGCCATGCAGCTTCTGCTGCGGCACGTCAACCATCGGATCTCTGCGTATCTCAAGTCGGTCTATCCGAGCGCCCGCTGGGAATGGACAACCGGGAACCCAACTGCGCTCGTTATGCAGGGCGGCACCGGACGCATCCGCGTGTATGGTATTGAAGAATATGACTATGCGGACGTTCAGATCGACCGCAACGGGAATCTCTCTTGTAATCTCCTGAAGGTCGTGCCGGTGCAGCCGCGTATGGACGCGCCGACGCCGCCAAACCAGCAGCCGGTCGATCCGCAGGTCTGGTATGACGTGGAGGGACGTGAAGTATTGGAGCGTGTAATCGCCGATCTGGATTCCCGCGGCCACAGCAGCCTGACGCTGAAAGAAGACGGCAGCGTGTGCATCCACGAGGACGACGACACGCGGGATGTTCCGCAGGAGCATCTGACGGCCTTCCCGCCCAAGGTCTACTGGCCGCGTCTGGGACAGGTGTTGGAAAGCGAAGGCTTGAGTGCACGTGTTCAGGATAACGAGATCGCCGTATCATGGTAATTTTTTGAGAAAGGAGCGAAAATTCGAATGAAAAGCGGACGCAGTATTCAGGATGTGAGCCGCGAGATCCTGCGCCAGCAGGAGGCAAAGGCAGACTATCTGGTCGCAACCGACCGTCTGCACATGGATACATATGGCGACAGCCCTGTGATCCGTGTGCTCGACCGCGAGGGTATCGACCAGATCGAGCCACTGGAGATCCAGCAGACCGCACACCAGCAGATCGGCACCTATCTGGACATTCCCAGCAAGTATTATGACCGGATGCTCCAGCGCGATCCCGCGCTTCTGAGCTACAACGTCAACCGCTGGTTCCAGAAGGAGCCGGAACAGAAGCTGCTGCGCACGATGGACGGCAAGGCCAGAGCGTTTCTCAGCAACCGCTATCGCCGCATCGACAATCTGGACATTGCCCGCGTTGTTCTTCCCATCATTGGCGAAATGGAGGGCGCGCACTTTGAAAGCTGCGAGATCACCGACGACCGGATGTATCTGAAAGTTGTCAATCCGCGCTTGCAGGCAGAGGTAGTTCCCGGTGATATTGTGCAGGCCGGCATTATGATCTCCAACAGCGAGACAGGACTTGGTGCCGTCAACATTCAGCCACTTATTTACCGGCTGGTATGCTCCAACGGTATGGTGGTGAACGAAGCCGGCACCCGCCGGGCACACATTGGCCGCGTGAACACCACGGATGTCAATTTTGCCCTCTATTCGCAGCAGACGCTGGACGCCGAGGATCGTGCATTTGTCCTGAAGATTCAGGACACTGTGCGCGCCGCCGTTGACGAAGCCAGATTCTCGACGGTTCTGGAGCGGATGCGGGAAAGCAAGCAGGCGCAGCTCAATACACAGGACCTGCCCGGTCTTGTCAAGCTCGCCGGTTCCAGCTTCGGTATTCTGGAGGAAGAAGGCAAGGGTGTTTTACAGCATCTGATCGAGGCTGGAGATTTTACGCTCTACGGTCTGGCGAACGCTGTCACGCGGTTCAGTCAGGATGTTGAAAGCTATGACCGCGCAACGAAGCTGGAGGAGATCGGCTACAGCGTGATGACGATGTCGCCGTTGCTGCTGCAAAAGATCAATCAGACACAGGTCACAAAACTTGCCGCATAACGGCAGACAGTTAAATTTGAAAAGGAGTTTTCTTTATGAGTATTCAGAATAACACCGCAGTTGATGTGTATCAGAATTTTGTACTTCCCACAGCGCTGAACAGCGACTTTTCGAGTGAGGATCTTGCCGACGATATGGAAGGCTTACAGCTGACCATGCAGCGGGTGAAAATCCCCGGCGGTGGAAACTTGCAGTTTGAGATCCGCAGCGACGACCCGGACAACCCCGACTATGAGCGTAAGCTCGTCGGCGTGATTCTCTATCACCATCTCGCCAACGCCTACTGGCCAGAGGGCAGCGAGTACGACGACAACGTGCCGCCATTCTGCCAGTCCTTCGACGGCAAGCAGGGCTACGGTGAACCGGGCGGCGTCTGCGCAGCCTGTGCATTCAACCAATTCGGCAGTACGGCAAACGGCAGCGGAAAAGCCTGCAAAAATATGCGGCAGGTCTATCTGCTGCGCAGCGGCGAGTATCTTCCGCTGCAGCTCTCCCTGCCGCCCACAAGCCTGCGCCCGTTCAATGATTTCATGAACCTCGCCTTTGTCGCCCGCCGGCGCCCCAGCTATTCCGCCATCGTGGAGATCGGTCTGAAGCGCGCGGAAAGTGGTGGCTATACCTACAGTGTCGCCACGTTCCGAAAGGTACGGGAACTTGAGGGGGAAAGTCTTGCGGCCGTTAAAAGCTACGCAGCAAATTTCAAAGAGCAGGTCAAATCGCTTCTGGCACAGCGTGTGGAGAACTACAAGTCCGATGTGGAATCACTCACCGGCACGGCTCCCTTGGAGCTTGCCGACAACGGCGACCACTTTTCCTATCCGGGCGTCATTGACGGCGAACGCGACGAGCTGCCACTCTAAACAAAAGCAAACATCGGTGTACAAGGGGTACAAACAAGATAAAATAGAAATGAGGGGCGATAGAGCAGAAATGTCAGATTTTCCACTCTATCTGAACACGGTCGCTGGTGGCCTTGATCGTAGAGATCAAACCATCGGCGGCTT
>ENA-USUG01005831-USUG01005831.1-human-gut-metagenome-genome-assembly--contig:-NODE-5831-length-13575-cov-3.921396_pt1 | contig 13575 bp, 12 predicted proteins | sample MGYA00250059_ERZ773394 | MGnify/ENA primary metagenome ERZ773394 (study PRJEB29103, sample SAMN06111957) | human gut metagenome | biome: human gut; feature: ankylosing spondylitis patient; material... | reverse complement strand
TTTTTTTTTTTTTAATGATACGGCGACCACCGAGATCTACACTCTTTCCCTACACGACGCTCTTCCGATCTTACAAACAGCTCATTGAATGGTATGAGAAAGGAGATCTCGATTTCGGTGATGTAACGACTGTCAATCTTGACGAGTATAAGGGACTGCCGAGAGAAAATGATCAGAGCTATTTCTATTTCATGAATCATAATCTGTTTGACTATGTGAATATTAATCCGGAGAGAACGCATCTTCCGAACGGTATGAACCTGAATGCGGAGGAAGAGTGTGCAAGATATGAGGAAGTGATCCGTTCTACAGGCGGTGTCGATCTGCAGCTTCTTGGTCTGGGACACAACGGACATATCGGATTCAACGAGCCGGGAGAAGCATTTGAGACGGAGACCCATTGTGTCGATCTGCAGGAGAGGACCATTGAGGCAAATAAGAGATTTTTTGCATCCATCGACGAGGTTCCGAAGCAGGCATATACCATGGGTATCAAGACCATTATGATGGCAAAGAAGATTCTGGTTGTAGTCAGCGGTGAGGACAAGGCAGAGACTGTAAAGAACGCATTCTTTGGACCGGTTACTCCGCAGGTTCCGGCATCTATCCTTCAGATGCATCCGGATGTAACGATTGTTGCTGATGAAGCAGCGCTGTCCAAATGCGATCTGTAAGCAGGAGGCGGTAAGATGAAAATTATCAACGCAAAGGTATATACAGAAGAAGGTATTTTTGAAAAGAAAGACGTATATACGGACGGAGAATTGATTTCCGGGAAAAGCGGCGATGACGAAGTACTGGATGCAGAAGGCTGTTATCTGATTCCCGGACTTACTGATATTCATTTCCATGGATGCGTGGGACATGATTTTTGTGATGGTACGCATGAGTCCATTGAGGCAATGGCAATGTATGAGGCATCTCAGGGAATTACCACCATTGTTCCGGCAACCATGACACTGGGAGAAGATACCCTTCAGAAGATTTGTGAAGCAGCAGCTTCCTACCGGAACGAAAAAGGTGCAACTCTCTGCGGTATCAACATGGAGGGACCATTCATTGCCATGGCAAAAAAAGGTGCCCAGAATGGAGATTTCGTACACAAACCGGATGCAGAGATGTTCCGAAGACTTAATAAAGCATCCGGCGGCATGGTGAAGCTTCTTGCTATCGCACCGGAAGTTGATGGAGCAAAAGAGTGCATCGAAGCGTTGAAAGACGAAGTGGTTCTTTCTGTTGCGCATACGACTGCAGACTATGAGGAAGCATCTGAGGCATTTGAACATGGTGTTCATCATGTGACTCATCTTTATAATGCCATGTCAGGACTTTCTCATCGCGCACCGGGAGTGGTAGGTGCGGCTGCGGATCATGAAAATGTGGAAGCAGAGATGATCTGCGATGGCATTCATATCCATCCGGCAACGGTGAGACAGACTTTTAAGATGTTTGGAGATGACCGGATTATCCTAATCAGTGATTCTATGGAAGCAACGGGAATGCCGGACGGCGAATACGCACTGGGTGGTCAGAAGGTCATCAAGACCGGTAATCTGGCCGCACTGGAAGATGGTACGATTGCAGGTTCCGCGACAAACCTGATGGATTGTGTGCGGGTAGTTGTACAGAAGATGCGGATTCCATTGGAAAGTGCTGTAAAATGTGCAGCTGTGAACTCTGCAAAATCTGTCGGTATCTATGATCAGTACGGAAGCATCACACCGGGCAAAAAGGCAAATCTGGTTCTTCTGAAAGAAGAGGATTTAAGTACAGTACAGGTGATTCTGAGAGGGCAGAAACTGTAATGTATACAAAAAAGAGGCAGAACACTTTATATTTGAAGTGTTCTGCCTTTTCCTATTTTATTATTTCATGCGTTCCAACAGTCTCCGAATACGTTCCGTCGGATCATTGACATGTTCGGTAGATACATCGTGGTTGATACAGTCGATGATTGCTGCAAGAAACTTGGTCATATTGGCTTCCGTGTAATAAGGGCGGGAGAGCAGTTCTGGTGACTGGTAGACCAGATTCGTGGTGATGACTTTGCTGATATAACCTTTCTCATGATATTCATCGAATTTTTCCAGTCCGTCTGTGAAAAGACCAAATGCCGCGCAGACGAAGACTCTGTTGGCACCACGGTCCTTGATCTGATGGGCAACATCCAGCATGCTCTCGCCGGAAGAAATAATATCGTCAATAATGATGACATCTTTGCCATGGAGATCGTCGCCAAGGAATTCATGGGCAACGATGGGGTTTTTGCCGTTGACAATTGTGGAATAGTCACGGCGTTTATAGAACATACCCATGTCCACACCCAAGACACCGGCGAAATACACAGCACGTCCCATAGCCCCTTCATCCGGGCTGATGACCATCAGATGGTCTTTGTCGATCTGCAGATCCGGAACGGCACGGGACAGAGCTTTGATATACTGATATGGAGGATTGAAACTGTCAAAACCATACAGTGGAATCGCATTGCAGACACGGGGATCATGGGCATCGAATGTGATGATGTTGGAGACACCCATATCAATCAGCTCCTGAAGAGCAAACGCACAGTCCAGGGATTCTCTCTGGCTTCTTTTGTGCTGTCTGCTTTCATACAGGAACGGCATGACAACGTTGATTCTTCTTGCTTTTCCGTTTGCCGCAGAGATGATTCGTTTGATATCCTGATAATGGTCATCCGGAGACATATGATTTTCATGTCCGCACACTTTGTAGGTCAGGCTGTAGTTCATAACGTCTGCGAGAATGAAAAGATCATCACCGCGGACGGATTCATAAAGGATACCTTTTGCCTCACCGCTTCCAAAACGCGGGCAGGAGCTTTTTAACAGATAAGTTTCTTCGTGATAACCATGAAAGTTTGGTGTATCCTGGAATTCCTGATTTCCTTTTTCACGAAAATCTACCAGATATTTATCAACCTCTTTTGCAAGATCACGGCATCCCTCCAGTGCCACAATTTTTAATGGTGCTATGGGAAGGATTTTTTCATATGAGTAATTTTCGGACATGACGTTCCTCCAGTCTTAAATATGCATAACTACTTATATTTATATCATCTTTCTGTAGAGACCGTCAAGCCATACAGTTGCAATTTGCAGGCAAATCCTGTATAGTAAAGGAAAAAAGATAGTATGATAAGGTGAATTTATAGATGGAACATATTGTTAGTGCAGTGACTCCGGGCAGCATTGCCGAGGAGATGGAGATCGAACCGGGTGATGTGCTGGTATCGGTCAACGGACAGGAACCGGAAGATGTCTTTGACTATCGGTACCTGATGAATGAAGAAGAAGTGCTCGTTGTGATCCGTAAGCCGGATGGCGAAGAGTGGGAACTGGAAATTGAAAAAGAATGTGAAGACGATCTGGGAATGGAATTTGAAAACGGTCTGATGGATGATTACCGTTCCTGCAGAAATAAGTGCATGTTCTGCTTTATCGACCAGCTGCCCAAAGGCATGCGGGATACTCTTTACTTTAAGGATGATGATTCCCGTCTTTCTTTCCTTCAGGGAAATTATCTGACACTCACCAATATGAGCGAACATGATCTGGAGAAAATTATCTATTACAAACTTTCTCCTATTAATATTTCCTTTCAGGCGACCAATCCGGAACTTCGCTGCAAAATGCTTCACAACCGGTTTGCAGGTGATGTGATGGACAAGGTCCGAAGGCTCAAAGAAGCGGGCATTATGATGAACGGCCAGATTGTTCTTTGTCGTGGGGTGAACGATGGAGAGGAATTGGATCGTTCGATCCGGGATCTGGTAACGCTGATGCCGGAGCTTCAGAGCGTATCGGTGGTACCGGTGGGGCTTACCCGTTATCGTGATGGACTGTATCCGTTGGAACCGTTTACCAAAGAGGATGCCTGCAAGGTGCTGGATCTGATCCACAGCTGGCAGGAAAAACTGCTAAAGGAATATGGAACACATTTTATTCATGCGGGAGATGAATGGTATATTCTTGCAGAACGGCCCATGCCGGAGGAAACGACGTATGATGGCTATCTTCAGCTGGAAAATGGTGTCGGTATGGTACGGCTTCTGAAAGAAGAAGTGGATGCGTATCTTAAGAAACTTCCGGGAGACGACCGTAAAAGGAGAGTGACCATTGCCACAGGAGAACTGGCAGCTCCGTACTTGCGGGAGCATGCGGCATCTATCCAGAAGAAATATCCAGGTGTGGAAGTACAGGTCATTACAGTGAAAAATGAATTTTTCGGCGGAAAGATCACAGTGGCAGGACTGATCACGGGACAGGATCTGGTGAATCAGTTGAGAGGAAAAGATCTGGGCGAGGAACTGCTGCTCACGACCAATATGCTCAAAAGCGATGAACCGGTATTCCTGGATGATATGACTGTTGAGCAGTTACAAACTGCTTTACAAATCAAAGTATCCATAGTAGAATCAAGCGGAAATGATTTTGTAAATTGTATTTTAAACGAATAGAGAGAAGAGGTACGAAATGAGTAAACCAGTAGTAGCAATTGTGGGGCGTCCCAATGTGGGAAAATCCACCCTTTTTAATGCACTGGCGGGAGAGAATATCTCCATTATCAAAGATACGCCGGGCGTTACCAGAGACCGTATTTATGCAGACGTTACATGGCTTGACCATGCGTTTACTCTGATTGATACCGGTGGTATTGAGCCGGACAGCAGTGATATTATCCTGTCTCAGATGAGAGAGCAGGCACAGATTGCCATTGATACGGCAGATGTGATCATTTTTCTGGTGGATGTGCGCCAGGGACTTCAGGATGCAGATTCCAAGGTGGCAGATATGCTGCGCCGTTCCCATAAACCGGTCATTCTGGTTGTGAACAAAGTAGACAGTTTCCAGAAATTCATGGCAGATGTCTATGAGTTTTATAATCTGGGAATCGGTGATCCAGTACCAGTATCCGCATCTTCCCGCCTGGGAATTGGTGACATGCTTGATGAAGTAGTCAAACATTTCCCGGAGAAGGCAGAAGCACAGGATGAGGATGACAGACCGAAGGTTGCTATAGTCGGAAAACCGAACGTAGGAAAATCTTCTATCGTCAATAAGCTTTCCGGAAATAACCGGGTGATTGTTTCTGATATCGCGGGCACCACCCGTGATGCTATTGATACGGATATCCGCTGGAATGGAAAAGAGTATATTTTTATTGACACCGCAGGTTTAAGAAGAAAGAACAAGATTAAAGAAGAACTGGAGCGCTACAGCATTATCCGTACAGTAACTGCTGTTGAGCGTGCAGATGTGGTAGTCGTAGTTATTGATGCGAAGGAAGGCGTTACTGAGCAGGATGCCAAAATTGCAGGAATTGCTCACGAGAGAGGCAAGGGTATCATTATTGCAGTCAATAAATGGGATGCCATTGAGAAAAATGATAAGACTATCTATGAATTTACGAGAAAAGTAAGAGAGACCCTTTCTTTTATGCCATATGCAGAGATTTTATTTATCTCCGCAGCCAGCGGACAGCGTCTCCCGAAACTGTTTGAGACCATTGATATGGTCATTGAAAATCAGACGCTTCGAGTACAGACCGGTGTGCTCAATGAGATCGTGACAGAAGCAGTTGCCATGCAGCAGCCGCCTTCAGATAAAGGAAAGAGACTGAAGATTTTCTATGTGACACAGGTAGCGGTAAAACCGCCTACATTTGTCATTTTCGTCAACGATAAAGAGCTGATGCATTTCTCCTACGTTCGTTATCTGGAGAACAAGATCAGGGAGTCCTTCGGATTTAAGGGCACTTCTTTGAAATTCATTATACATGAGAGAAAGGAATCAGACTGATATGGAACGCATCGTATGTCTGGCGATCGGATATCTGTTCGGAATATTTCAGACCGCGTATATCTATGGAAAAATGAACGGAATTGATATCCGGGAATACGGAAGTGGTAATGCGGGAACTACCAATGCCCTTCGTGTCCTCGGAAAGAAAGCAGGAGTGATCGTACTCCTGGGAGATGTGGCAAAAACAGTGCTTGCTGTTGTTCTGGTAAAAGTTATTTTTGCACGAACACATGGTGATATGCTTCCGCTGCTTGGTATGTATGCTGCTGCCGGAGCTATTCTGGGACATAATTTTCCGGTACAGCTTGGTTTCCGCGGCGGTAAAGGAATTGCCTGCACAGCAGGACTGGTGCTGACGTTGGGACCAATTGTGACGATTCTGGAGGCAGTTACCTTCCTTTTGACAGTAGGACTGACCAGATATGTATCTCTGGGATCCATTTTGGTAGTCATTGAACTGGTCATTGATATTGCAGTTCTTGGACAGAGAGGGTATTATGGAATGAGTCAGGGACATTTACTGGAATTTTATCTGGTCTGTACAGCACTTTCCCTGATGGCCATTTATCGTCACAGAACGAATATCAAACGCCTGTTAAGCGGAACAGAAAATAAAATTTTTCAGAAAAAATAATGGTTTTGGCGGAGAGGAGATTGAGCTATGGCAAAAGCAGGAGTCATCGGCTCAGGAAGCTGGGGAACAGCTCTGGCGAGAGTCTTAAGCAAAAACGGACATGAAGTGACGTTGTGGTCCAGACGGGAAGAAGAATCCCGCATGCTCAGAGAGGAGCGGGAAAACAAGTCAAAGCTTCCGGGTGTAAAACTTCCGGATGACATTCTATGTACTACGGATCTGGAACAGACCGTAGAGGGAAAAGATATTCTTGTACTGGCAACGGCATCCCCGTCCATCCGCAGCATGGCAAAAAAAATGGCGCCGTACGTGGCAGCGGGACAGCTTATTGTGGATGTGTCCAAGGGAATTGAAGAAAGTACACTGATGATCCTGACAGATGTGATTGCGCAGGAGATCCCACAATGCCGGGCAGCAGTCCTGTCCGGACCGAGCCATGCGGAAGAAGTGGGAAGAGACATTCCCACCACTGTGGTAGCAGGAGCAAAAGACCGGGAGACAGCGGAGTACATTCAGAATCTCTTTATGAATAAGGTATTTCGTGTTTATACCAGTCCGGATATGTTAGGCATTGAACTGGGTGGTGCACTGAAAAATGTTATTGCGCTGGCGGCAGGAGCTGCAGATGGACTTGGCTGTGGGGACAATACCAAGGCAGCACTGATCACCAGAGGAATTGCGGAGATGAGCCGTCTGGGTGTGGCCATGGGTGGTCATATCGAGACCTTTAACGGTCTGACAGGTATCGGTGATCTTATTGTTACCTGTGCATCCATGCACAGCCGGAACCGGCGGGCAGGTATTCTCATCGGTCAGGGGAAGACGATGCAGGAAGCCATGGATGAAGTGAAGATGGTAGTGGAAGGTGTCAATTCTGCAAAAGCAGCAAAGACACTGGCAGAAAAATATGGAATTGATATGCCGATTGTACAGGAAGTCAATCAAGTACTGTTTGAAGATAAACCGGCAAGGGAAGCCCTGGCAGACCTGATGCTCAGAGATAAGAAAATTGAGCACCCGGAACTGCCATGGAAATAAATAATTTACTCACATGAAGGAGGACAAGGGAATGGCAGGAATTATGAAAAGATTTGGGGATATTATGTCTGCGAACCTGAATGCATTACTGGACAAGGCAGAGGACCCGGAGAAGATGGTAGATCAGTATCTGCGTAATCTGGAAAGTGATCTTGGAAAGGTAAAAGCAGAGACTGCAGCTGTGATGGCAGAGGAGACAAAATGCAAACGCCAGCTTGATGAGTGTAATGAAGAGATTGCGAAGATGCAGCGTTATGCAGAAAAGGCCATTGTGGCTGGAAATGACAATGACGCCCGCCAGTTCTTGGAGAAAAAGCAGCAGCTTACATCCAAACAGGATGCACTTCAGAAATCTTATGATCTTGCACATAGTAATGCAGTGAAAATGCATGAGATGCATGATAAACTGGTAAAAGATATCAGTGATCTGAATGCCAGAAAAGATGCGATCAAGGCAAAGATGGCAGTTGCCAAGACACAGGAGAGACTGAATAAAATCGGAAATTCTGCAGCAGGTGCACAGAATAACATGTCTGCATTTGCGAAAATGGAAGAAAAAGCAGACCGTATGCTGGATCAGGCCAATGCGATGGCTGAACTGAATGCAGAAAAAGAAGACGATATTGACAGTCTTGCGGCAAAATATGATGATGACGGAGCTGGCTCTGCAGTGGATGATGCGCTGGCTGCACTGAAAGCAAAAATGGGATTATAAGAGTCAGACTGCCGCAGAGAATGTCTTTGCGGCAGTTTCTGTACAGAAATAAAACGCGAGAGGAAAAACCGTGGGAGAAATCTACTATTGTAAAAACTGTGGTGGCGTCATGGAATTTGATGTGGCCACTCAGTCTTTGAAATGTCCGAACTGCGGGACAGAAGAAAAAATTGAGGCAAACCGTCAGACGGTAAAGGAACATAAGCTGACAGATTATGCAAAAAGAACGGTGAAGGCAGGAGAAAAGAAATCATCCACCATGCAGTGTCCATCCTGCGGAGCGATGGTGGAAGTGGAAGCAACCAGCACGGCAAAAGACTGCCCGTATTGCGGTACACCTTTTGTACTGGCAGATAAACAGATTGCTGGCATTCGACCCGATGGAGTTGTCCCTTTCCAAATTGACAAAAACAAAGTAGGAGAATGCTTCCGTAAATGGATGAAAGGAAGATGGCTGGCTCCTGGAGAGTTAAAGCACTTGTATCAGCAGGACAAATTGCAGGGAATTTATATTCCTTATTGGACATTTGATGCAGATGCGAAAGTAGATTATCGCGCAGAAGGTGGTCGAGACCGTCAGGTGACGAGAAAAGATAAAGATGGCAAGACCTATACAGAAGTAGTAACGGACTGGTATCCGGTAGCAGGCCATGTCAATCATTTTTTTGATGATGTGCTGATTCATGCATCCAATCATCTGGATGAAAGTCTCATAGAGGGAATTGAGCCGTTCAATACCATGGATATTCCGGCTTATTCCCCGGATTATCTGTCCGGATACAGCTCGGAGATTTATACAGTGGATCTGAAGGATGCGCACCTCGCGGCAAGAACAAGAATGAGTGCGGCCCTTTACAGTATGGTTGAACAGGATGTGTTGCGACGTTATGATCATGTGCGAAGTATTCGCATGGATGAGCATTATGATGCAGAAACCTATAAGCACGTGTTGCTTCCAGTCTATTCCACTGCTTATCGATATAAAAACAAGACCTATACGGTGCTGATTAATGGACAGACCGGGCGGGTGAAGGGCGAGTATCCGAAGAGTGTAGCGAAGATTACATTGATAATCCTTCTGATACTGGCAATTATTGGTATGTTCTTCCTGGCAACATCTGGCGGCGAGGAAGATTATGGCCTGCAGAAGAAGGAGACGGAGACGGTCTGCGAATATGAGGCAGATGAATTGACGCCTGCAGAATACATATGGATACAGGAGGTATCATAGAATATGGGTTTATTTGGAAATCAGTTTGCCAATGTGGTAGAGTGGGAAGAATACAGAGATGATGTGCTGTTCTGGAAATGGAGCAACCGGGAAATCAAAAAAGGCAGCCGCCTGATTATCCGTCCGGGGCAGGATGCAATTTTCCTGTACAACGGAAAAGTAGAGGGTATTTTTACAGATGAGGGAAGCTTTGACATCGAGTCTGAGATTATCCCGTTCCTGTCTACCTTAAAAGGCTTCAAATTTGGCTTTAACAGCGGAATCCGCGCGGAAGTGCTGTTTATCAATACCAAAGAAGTGACCGTGAAATGGGGTACCAAGAATCCTATTAACATTCCGGCACCGGGACTTCCTGCAGGTATGCCCATTCGTGCATTCGGAACTTTCTGCTGCAAGATCAGCGACCATGCGGCATTGATTGAGAAGATTGCAGGTGTGAAACAGCAGTTCACTATCGATGATGTGAAAGAGCGTGTTACTTCCATGCTGGATCAGCTTCTGATGAAATGGATTGTGCGGGAAGGCAAAGATATGTTCAACCTGCAGGCTAATTCTTTTGATATTGCAAAAGGAATTCAGGAAGATCTGGATATGGAGATGATGAAGATCGGTATCAGCATTGCCGTCTTTAATATTTCCAGCTTTACCTATCCGGAAGAGATCCAGAAGATGGTAACCAAGACCGCATCCCAGAGCGTTGTCGGTGACATGGGACGTTATCAGCAGATGTCCATGCTGGACGCCATGGCAAATGGAAATGGCGGCGGCCGTACAGCGTCTGATATGGCAGGCATGGCCATGGGCATGATGATGGGCCAGCAGATGGCGGGTCAGATGCAGCAGAATTTTGCAGGTCAGCAGGCACAGCAGCAGGCGGCCCCGGCTTCTTCCGGCAATACGGCAGCCCCGGCAGGCGGATGCAAATTCTGTCCGGAATGCGGTACAAAGACAGAGGGTATGAAATTCTGTCCGAACTGCGGAAAAAAACTGATGTAAGAAGGAGAATGATATGAAACAGAAAGGAAATCCTTTGGCACAGTTTTTGATCGGACTTGCAATGTTAGTATCTGGTGGTTACTGGTTCTTATCCAGTGTGGCGGTACATACAGCATTTTATAGCCTAAGACTTGGCGGTATGCGGCTGAACGGTGGTTTAGTGGTAGTGCCATTTATTGTTGGCGTAATCTGGATTTGTGTAAATACCGATTCATTTGGCGCAAAACTCCTGACAGGAGCCGGACTTTTGATGATTGTGGCATCTGTCATTGCGGGAACAGAGTTTGTGTTCCGTTATACCAGTCTGTATAATTATTTGATTATGCTGGTGCTGATGTTCGGAGGAGCAGCATTGATTTTGAAAGTATTGTGCCATGATCCGGAGAAAAAGAAGAAAAAAGACAAGGAAAGTTGAGGCAGAATAAGATGACCAGAGAAGAATTTCGCGTATTAGTAGAAGAAAAAGGACCGGTGATTCTGGATGGAGGAACCGGTTCCTGTTTGAGAAAGATGGGAATGCCGGTAGGTGTCAGCACAGAGCAGTGGGTCTATGAACATCCGGAAGAGATTGCCCGTCTGCAGAGAGAATATGCGGATGCCGGATCAATGGTCATCTATGCCCCGACCTTCGGTGCCAACAGAGAGACACTGAAAGGTATGGGACTGGAAGCAAATGTGGAGATCCTGAACCGGGAGCTGGTAAAGCGGACCAAAGAGAATGTCGGAGACCGGGTACTGATTGCCGGTGACATGTCCACGACCGGAAAGGGACTGGAGCCTTATGGGCCCATGACTTACGACAGTATGATGGAGATCTATAAGGAGCAGATTACGCTGCTGGCCGAAGCAGGAGTTGATCTTCTGGTGGCAGAAACACTGTTGTCCCAGGATGAAGCAACTGTGATCTGTGATGCGGCAAGAGAGGTTTGTGATCTTCCACTTATTATTTCCTTCACCTGTGAAGGAGACGGCACTCTTTATTTTGGCGGTACCGTATTTGAAGCAGCTGCGACTATGGAAGCCATGGGGGCAGCTGCGGTGGGCGTCAACTGTTCGGTCGGCCCGGATCAGTTGTCTGCAGTCATCAGTCAGCTTCATGAGACGGTATCCATTCCAATTGTGGCAAAACCCAATGCCGGTATGCCCACAATCACGGAGACGGGTGAAGCAGTGTACAGTATGAGCTCAGACGAGTTTACCAGACACCTGCTGCATCTGAGAGACTGCGGCGCTTCTGTTATTGGCGGATGCTGTGGTACCACTCCGGAATATATCGAAGATGTAAAGAAGAGTCTGTAATATGAAAAAAGGAATTACACTGGTGCTCAGTGTTGTTGGAATTATTCTGTTTCTTGTATTCCAGCTGCAGGCACAGAAGAATGTTGTAATGGCGGTTCCGGTGGTAAAAGAAGAGGTATATGAAAGTATTAAGGAAAGCCGGACGCCGGTACAGAATCTTACCAGGGCGGAGCTCCAGATTGGTGCTGTAACCGCAGCCCGGGAAGAGACAGAGCAAAGATACTATATTCCCAAAAACATGGATGAGAGCGGTTTTCGTGGAGAGCTTGGTGGGCTGCTTGACGGACAGCCAGTCTCTCTCGTGTGGAAACCGGACAGTGCATTTGACAATACTGACGATGCAGTGAAAGATAGGCATCTGTTTTCCTGCATGGTGTATTCTGACACGGAATATGCGGAACTTACGGTACTGTTTACCGGTATGCCGGTTATGAAAATAGATGGGGATATGGGAGCGGAAGGCACACAGATATCGCTTTTTGATCCGATTTTTGGAGCTGATGGGGAATATCGGTCGCTGCAGAGCAGCGCTTACTATAATATCCGTGGAAATGCCAGCAAACGGTTTGAAAAGATCGGTTACAAGCTGGAACTGCTGGAAAATGATGGAACGACAAAAAGAAAAGAAACACTTCTCGGTATGAGAAAGGATGACAGCTGGCAGCTGAAAGCGCTGTATTCGGACAGAAGCAAGCTGAGAGATAAGCTCTCAACGGAACTCTGGAACAACATTGCGGACCTGACGCAGACGAAAGCAGATACCGGATGCCGGATGGAATATCTGGAACTCATCGTAAACGGAGAGTACAGAGGACTCTATACGCTGGTAGAACCGACGGATTACAAGTCTCTTGGCCTGGATAAAACAAAGGACATCATCTATAAGGTGGGTTCTGACGAACGTCCCAATGATGATCTTTTCGTGGAAAGTGAAGCGTCTCAGTCCTTTGAGTGCGGAGGAGTTCATATCCGTCAGGCTTCTAAAACATGGGAGTCCGGACTCTGGACTCCGTTTCAGACATTCTGGGATAATGCCTATGAACTGGACACCACAGGAAGTCTGGAGATGCTGTATAGCTGTATTGACCGGCAGAATTTTATCGATTTTGATCTGTATTACAATGTAATTGCAGGTATGGATAACCGGTTCAAAAATATTATTTACAGCACGGTCATGAATAAAGACGGCACATATGTTATCCGGCGGATTCCGTGGGATCAGAATTATTCCTGGGGAGATGACTTCGAACAGGGAGAAGATAAAGACATTAAAAATATTCGATTTAATCCGGAACTGAAGACGAAATGGCTGAATGAAGACGTATTCCGCAATATGCAGGCGCTGGATGACACACTTCCGGCAGATATGCTCCGTACATGGAAAAGATGGCGTGAAAGTTTTCTGACAGAAGAACGTTGGAAAGCATATGCACGGGAGCAGATGGCATATCTTACGGATTCCGGGGCATTTGCAAGGGATACAGAGAAATGGCCGGACAGTGAGAATGTGAACAGCACGAAAGAAATCGAGTCCTATATTGATGCCAGATTTTCCTGGCTGGATAAATATTTGACCAGACGACAGCAAAGGTGCATTGCCTTATGATACCTACATCATTGAAGAAATGCGTTGCAACAGTAACAAAGGCTTTGAACTTATCCCACCTTTTGAAATCGTGGTATCAAGAAATAATCTTGTGATTGATTTAGGGACTTTGACTGATGAATACGAAAAAGAAATCTCTATCCATACCACAGCAACCAGCAAGGACGGCGAAAAGACTATCCTTGCAGGAAAAGAGGTTACGATTGTTGATACTGTCAAATTAGACGGACT
>ENA-USUG01005822-USUG01005822.1-human-gut-metagenome-genome-assembly--contig:-NODE-5822-length-13595-cov-4.275337_pt1 | contig 13595 bp, 17 predicted proteins | sample MGYA00250059_ERZ773394 | MGnify/ENA primary metagenome ERZ773394 (study PRJEB29103, sample SAMN06111957) | human gut metagenome | biome: human gut; feature: ankylosing spondylitis patient; material... | reverse complement strand
TTCCCAGAAATACGGAAAGACAAATACGAAAGAATATCTTGCTAAAAAGAAAGATATGAGCTATAATGAAGATGAGGGTCAAAAGAGCCAGAGGTACAAGGAATGAAGATGGAGCTGATTGACAGGGTAATGCAGCGGATGATGGGGACGCTGGATGAGAAGCAGCTGCAGGAATTGAGAATGGCACTGGTCATTTCACTGGAAGGTTTTGTGGTGGAGCGGGAGAAAACGGAGTTGTCCACGGAGGTGATTGATAACTGGGAATACGTCCGGAGGTTTCTCCAGGCATTTCTTATGTCTGGGAAATCCCAAGAGACGGTGAAACAGTATCAGCTTCACCTCCGGATCCTGTTGAATGATCTCCAGAAGCCAGTCTGGGAGATAACAGAATCGGACATCATGGAACATCTGGCACGGCAGAAGTACTCACGAAAGCTCAGTAACAGGTATCTGAACTACAAGCGTGCAGTATTCGGATCCTTCTTCTCCTGGCTTCGTCGGAAGCGGTATATTCGGGAGAATCCGGTAGAGCTGATCGAGCCGATCAAGTATGACAGTGTGATCAAAAAGCCGTTCACGGATGAGGAACGGGAGAAACTTCGTTGTGCGTGTCAGCATGAGCGTGATCTGGCTATTCTGGACTTCCTTTACAGCACTGCAGCCAGAGTTAGTGAAATGACAGCGCTGAACCGGCAGGATATTGATTGGGTGGGCGGCGAGTGCATTGTTCACGGAAAGGGCGGTAAAGAGAGGCCTGTGTATTTGAATGCCTCTGCGGCATATCATCTGCAGAGGTATCTGGAAGAACGTACAGATAGTAATCCGGCGCTGTTTGTCAGTTATTCAGAACCTCATAGCCGTCTCAGTAAGGACGGAGTGGAAGCCCTGCTTCGAAGGATTGGAAATCAGACAGGGATTGAAAAGGTCCATCCTCACAGATACCGCAGGACAGCAATTACCAATGCAGCCAATAGAGGAATGCCATTGCAGGATGCACAGGTGATGGCCGGACATGCAGATGCCAATACGACAATGGTCTATTTTTCATCAGATAAGAGCAAGGTGAAATCAGAACATAAGATGTATCTGGCATCATAGAGCTGGCGATTCATATGAAAATTTTACACCTGGCAGAGTCAGGTGCTTTTGGTATGGAAAGAACTATTGAGCACGGTAAAAGAGTGGTGGCTGCCGGGTGGTTTGTAAAATGGGGATATTTCCGCCCTATCTGGGAAAATGACGTCTTTTGAGAGTACCAAGAGCGACTTCGTGAGCAGTTCTCTTGGTCAGAGTCTGGGGCTCACGACTGATAGTTTATGGTCTGCAATCGTCACAGCGATCAAGAATGTAGTCACATTTCTTTCCGGATCACAGAGTGTTACTACATCTGGCAAATGGGGAATGAGCACCAAAAATGGTTTTTGGCTGTACATACCGAACAATGGTTATTATAAGACTGACCATCAGCTCAATATTCCGTGGGATACTATTAAAGACTCGCTTGGATATGCGGCACCCGAAGATGTGTATATCGGGAAAACATTTTCTTCAAGAGAAGGAGTAAAACTTACCGGAACCATGCCGGGCTTCAAAGCGGGTGATAGTGCTGCAGTCACAGACTCCAAGATGTGGGGAATCGGAACTACCAGTGGTGTATGGATGTATATTCCTAAAGACGGCTGGTATTCTAATAAATATTGGTTGCAGGTTCCCTGGGGTACGCTTAAAAATTTTCTGGGAAATGCTGATGTATCCAGAGTTTTGAGCGGATATACCTTCACTTCTCAGAATGGCATCAAGCTCACTGGAACTTATAAATACGGAGTCCAGGTTACGTCAATGACTGTTACATCGGATGCAAGTACCACACCTTTCTATGAAGGAGACGGAACTACTACTGTAAACTACAACTGGTTTTACATTCCTTTGTCATCTATAGGGAATCACATGCTGTGTGGTTTGCGTTACAACAAACACGGAGTTTCAAGTGGAGGATGGGAATATGCCGTGGTTAATCCCGGAATGATTGTTTCCTTGATAAACACAGGATATTTTATTGATCTAACCAAAAATCAAACCGATGTAAAAACCAGTTCAAAACCATGGTTTCCATGCTGGGAACCGAATACCAAATATGATGTGACTGTATATTACGTAAATATGTAATTAGATATACCAGATTTCGACGGTCGCTTTATATCCTCCAAATCTGGATGGAAAATAAAAATATCTATCAGTGTTCCAGGATGGATGAGTCTTAGCTAGAGCGATCGGCCCGTCTGCGGTGCAATAACCGTCACCGCTCATCATGTTTACTTCATTGCCAATTGTTATTTTTGCTGAAAGAATTTTATGAGAAAAATTCAAATCCCAAGAAGTAAAATACCGTGGTTCTGGATTATTATTTGTTGCGTTTTTAAATGTGTACTCATTATTGCTCGTGGTTAAAGTAGTTTTTGCATATTTAACAGCTGATTGGATTGGAACTCTGATACAGCTCTGGTTCCAATCCCACATACCCCAGTATCCAATTGCTGGGACAACTTCAATATTGCCATTACTAATACGGTAACAGCTTTTACTCTGATCTGCTGTACTGGTCGTGGCTGTTTGGATGGATTTCGACCAGTTTTTCATAGTACCGGTTGCTTTCAGTCCTGCAGTAGACGTGAATGTTGCACCAGACAATACCTGAGCGGATGTGGCACTACCAAAATTACTCTTAGGAGTACGGATCTCCGGAGACCATGAACCATTTGCAGGGCCATAGTATCCTACAGGAATTTTGTTCAGTGCAATGTAGTCTGTACCCTGTCCAACGTCTCCGGCATACTGATTTGTTCCACGATTTGCAATACCATTAATTACATTAACGATATTTGCCCATGTACTGGATGATGTGAGACCGATTGCTTTACCAAGTCCGCTGCTCACTATATCAGACTTGGTTCCGTCAAAAGACGAGATTTTCCCTGAAAGCGTAGAGATATCCCCATTTAGCTTACTGACCGCAGCATCATAATCCTTCTGATTCACCTTTGCGTTTACCAGATTCAGCAATCCTTTAAAAGCCGCTTTGGTATTCTGCAGAATAACTCTCATCGTATTTCCAGACTTAATCTGTTTCATTGCATCTTCCAATGCCGGTAATGCCGGAGATTCTTCTGATTCATAATCTTCAAATGTCGGTGTCGTTACTTCTGATCTCAGTGCATTCAGATCTCCTAGTGTGGCCGCTGTAGTCGGATCCACGGTTACATTGATACTGTCGGAATTTTCAATTTTGACAGAGAACCGGATCGACATTCCGGAAAGTGCACCGCTTTTCTCCGGCATATACATCGGACTTGATACTTTGGAAACGGCAAACAGAATCTCTTCTCCATCCGTTTCTTTTGCGTACAGACCGATCAGGGTGATGTAATATCCTTCCTGCAGAAACTTATTATCCACAGCTCCGGAGATCACCATTGTGTGATCTTCCCGAATCTCAAGGTTTGTTACTGCAGACTCTAATTTCGAATCTTTCAATTCCGTAAGTGCTCCCAGCTCGGACTGATCATATTCTGCGCTGGATGTACAAAATCTGGTAAACGTGGCTGTGGTCTGCCCGGCATTCAATTTATCCCTGAGTGCCAGTCCTTTTTCAGTTAAAACAATATTGTCCATATCTACACTTCCTCCGCATCATAAAAAAAGCAGGTAGAGGACACTCCACCAGCTTCTGCTGTTAAGCTCTGATAAGCTTTCATTTTATTTGTAATTCTCACATCCATGTTTGCGGGAATATATGTTTCGCAAATCCATTCCAGATCTCGGATTTGTCCCTGTTCCACCAATGTAACAAGGATTTCAATTTTGTACTCTGGAAAATCCGGCCGGATTGCATATCCTTCATTCCAGCACAGACCATTCAGCTGTCGAATCAACCCGGCATAATTGTATGGTGCTGCAGCACGCCATTTTTCCAGAACTCTTCGACGCCGTTCTTCGATGCTGGCCAGTGGATCGGGAAGAATTCCAACCATCCGCTCAAACATCGAAATCCATCTGATATCACAGCTCTGTATAAACTGATTATTCTTCACGTCCTCCGTCGCATCCTCAGCCTTCTGTACATCCGGATCTTCTGCCATCATCAGGCATTTCATCTCCCGATATTCTTTCATATACTCCGGAAGAAATGACAGCAAATCTACGTCTCTAATCACTGATAATTCCTCCCATCGTCGGAATCTGGTACTGTGTCAATGACAGATTCTTTTCCTGACCGTTCAGTTTGGTGCCCGTCACATCCAGAATTCCTTCCACTGATAGAATCCGTGACTCCACCTGAGAGATTCTTACCACCGGAATGGTTTCACCCCAGGAACGTCTCAGTTCCGACAGATATTCATCAATCTCGGCTTTCAGACTCTCCTGCAGCGTATCAAAATCATATCCCTTTTTAAAGGATAATATTGCCGCCACCTGAACTTCCACTGCTTCTGCAGTTTCCACGGTGACCACATGTCCAATCGGCGCCAGTCCATCTCCCATTCCATCCCCATTCGGATCAAATGTCTTCTGCACCTTTTCCAACAAAGTAGAAGATGCTGCATGATACTCAGAATCCAAAATTGTCAGTTTCACTGTTCCTCCACCATTCCAGGCAGGCGTCACCCTGACCGGACCCACGCCCTGAATTGCATCACACTTCTGGATATAATCCGCTTTGTTTCCACCGAATGCTTCCGCATCGAAACTGGCCAGATATCTTTTTCTGATAGATTCCAGCCCCTCTTCATCTTCCCCCGGTACAAGCAGTTCTGTAATCTGCGCTGTTTCCAGACCGGAAATATAGTTAATCGGTATCAGCTGACCAATATTTCCATTTGCTTCACTTCCAGAAGTCTCACACTGCAGCTGGTATTCTCCTGCCTTTATCTTTTCAGTCACAATATAATTCAGCAAACCACAGGAAAAGCGGCTTCCAACAGGCACATTCACGCTGGCCGGTGTCATTGTTCCTTTTACCAGCGCTGCTGAAGCATCTCCCGGAGTGATTCCCCTCTCTGCGGCACGAAGTACCATACAGTCCCTGTCCGTAGTCGTGGATGCAAATGTATCTCTGAGAATGGTATCCAGTTCTATGTACATCAGCTGCAACTCCACCGCTGCAGGCGCCAGTGCATCATAAATGACAGCACCTTCTCTCTTATCCATGTCATCCGGAATCCGATCCAGCATCCTCTGCAGAATACTCTCATAAGTTATATTTTCATACATCAGACAGATACCTCCGTATTCATATCAAAATCTCCATATATAGAGTGCACAATAAAAGATACTCCGACCGTTCCCTGCTCTCTCGTATCAAAAGAAAAAGTGCTGCAGGAGTTAATTCTGGTATCCTGAATCAATGCTTCTGTTACCCGTCGTTCGATCTCCGGACATACATAGGAAATCGGTTCACCAAACAAATCACTCAGCTCAATCCCATAGTTCCAGGAATAAATAATGTACTGGTATCTTTCGGTGTTCAGAATCTTATAGACCGTCTGTTTCAGTGCTTCTCTTTCATTGCAGTATCCGCTTATGTAATCCTGATCCAAATGCATCTTATAAGTTTTTGTTGGCATCTCTTCGATTTCCAGATCTTCAAGATACCCATTTGCTGCAGGTATCATATTTATCCCACCTTATCCAGTACAATGTATTTCTGACCGCCCTGCTGCTGGAGCAGTATCACCTGATCTCCAACAGCAAGACCATTATGAATAGTAACAAGCTTGATTCCGGTTATCCGGTGCTTATGAGAATCATATGCACCTTCTCCCTGACCACCCTGAGTAAGTTCCGTCTCCCACTCTGCGGTCATGGCCGTATCGTAATCTGTCACGTTTCTGGTAAGCACCAGCTGTGCCGGTCCCAGATCCAACTTCTGATCGACATGGATCTGCAGAGGCGAAGTGCTGATCACCTTTCCAAAACACACTCCGGCAGGCTTTGATGCATCTGCTGCGTCCTGTGCTGCCTGTTTAATAACTTTTGCCAATCCAGTATAATCAGGCAATAAACTCGCCTCCTCTCAATGTCAGATCCATGAAATGTTCATCCAGCTTAAACTTATGCTGGCACTTTTCCACCAGCATCAGATTTTTCAGTTTCACATCCCCCAAATCCATAATCACCGGTAACATAGTGCCGGCTCTTACCCTGCAATCCCCGATCGCATTCTGGATGGACAGCTTCCGGGTCTTTTTGTTGTACAGTTCCAGCAATGCATCCACCTTGGTCTGACCATTTTCCCCTTCCTGCAGTGTGTCATAATATTGCAGCACACCCCAGGCGTTGATATGACTGGAATCCTGCGCTATGTACACGTCCCTCTGGCCAGTCTGGTCATTGTCAAAAACAAGCTTCACCCGGTTATATGTCTGCTCATCGATACTGGAAGAATAGTCAAAAGTTTCTGCTGTTTCTTCATCGATGAGCAGATTCAGACGCATGTTGTCCAAGCCTTTCAACGTGATCCTGCCGAAGTCATCATACATGACATACATATATTTCTGATTTTCCAATGTCAGGTCCAGTGCATTCTGAATCATGTCAAACAGCGTTACATTATCCTCTACTCTGGATGCAATCCGGAACTCTGTGTCTTCCAGTGAACCGGTCTGCATTCCAAAATCATCCGCAATCATCCGGATCAGCTCTGCTGCAGTCTTGTTTTCATATACATAGGTGTCTTTGTTTTTCAGGTACCGTAACTGGTCATATGCGGTCACGGTAATCACCCGGTCTTTCGACATTTTCTTTGAGAAAATGAACCCGTAGAAAACATTGCTGCCATTCCATCGGAAGCGCACTGCATTGCCTTCCGTAATATCCAATTTGCTGTCCAGATGCACTTTGAATGTCAGTTTTCCGGGCACTCCGGCACGTTCTGTAGACCACTCAATCTCATCCTCCAGAACCGGGATATATGCCTTGTTGTCATTCTGTATCAGTAATTCGCCTGCCATACGCCCTCCTTATGGAATCGTCAGTACCTGGCCAGGATAGATCAGATTTGGATTCTTGATTTTTCCTTGGTTAGCATTATAAATCGTTGTGTACTTGGAACCATTTCCATAGAACTTCTTTGCGATATTCCACAGGCAGTCGCCCTTGACCACAGTATAACTTTTCGCTGTCGGCGCCGTATCTGCCGGTCTGGCTGGAGTGACTGCTGCTTTGGGCTTACTGGATGCAAACTTAATCTTACAGGTCTTGGTACCATAATCACGGTACTGCTTCAGTTTAATAGAAATGATAGGGTCAAACCCTTCTGCCACACTTTCCTGAATGGAATACTCTTCCATGGAAACTTTCATATTGGTTCCAAACAGCATACTACCATCAGGAAGCACTCTCGTAACGATCAGCTGGAAAGCCTTTTTCTTCACCTTCAAAGCTTCCAGCCGGTCCAGAAAATAATCCGCCCGCTGGAAGCCATTCTTATAGGTTGCAAAAGCGTATTCCACATTTGGAATCCGTGCATCAAATTCAATATCGGTCAATCCCGGAGTCTTCAGTACATTGATCTCTCCCTCATTAATCAACGTATAGGTCTGGTTGGCATTGTTGATCTTCAAGGTGAACTTCTCCGGAGCAATTGGGAGCAGCATGTTTCCCAAGTAGAAATGATAAGCCATTAATCATGCACCCCCTCTGCCGCCAGCTCAATTGCCTCATTCAGTCCGTCATTCAGCTGCGTTACCACTCCGTCAATATCCAGTCCAGAATTGATATTATTGTGGTTGGTCTGTTCTACCTTGATCTCCGCCGTTGTGAACCGGTTGATTACCTCCGTCTCTGCCAGATCTTTCAGATATTTCAGGTTCTCATTGGTGATGTCCACAGAATCCGCAATCTTCCCGGTATTATCTGCAGCAGATGCGATATTGTCCGCAACCGTACCGGCACCAGTGGTCGTATAAGCGCTATCAATATCAAAACCTTTGAACATTCCCGATACTTTCTCGTCCAGTCCGACTCCCACTGAATATCCCTTTTTGAAAGAACTCTCATAATCCTTATAATCTAACTTTCCTACTGCTTCTTTCCACTCCATCTCAGATTTCACAGTAGTGCTCATTCCCTCGATTTTTTTCTGGAATCCTTCCAGGCCACTTGTGATATCTACCTCTACACCAGGAATTTTATTAATTACAGTTTCAATTGCCCTGGCCATCCCTGTCACAAATGAAATTACATTGTTGCACATGTCCAGGAACAAAATTTCAACCGATTTTACGGGATTTTTCCACACATTTGCAAAGAAATTTGCAACATCAGCAAATATATTACATAAAAGCACCATGATGTTGTATACCGCCGCCCACAATGAATAAAATGTTCCAATTATAATTCCCGTTGCGGAAATGCTGGAATTTGTAAAATAGTTATAAGCACCAACTACTGCATAAATCACCGCAATCAAAGCTATAATCGCCAGCACAATCCAAGTAATCGGGCAAGCCAGAAGTGCCGCATTAAAACCATATTGGGCCGCTGCTGCTGTAAAAGTAGCTCCGCTTTGCATGACCAATGCTGCTGTGTGCGCTGTTGTTGCCAATGCTGCAGCTTTCGTCAATCCATTACATATCAACTGATACCCTCTATAAAGAGCCAGAGCTGCTAAATAAGCAACTAATGCCGCTGTTACTCCTGCAATCACCGGACCGATGATATCCCAGTGATCCACGATCCACCCACTACCGGCAATCATCAGATTCACAAATTCCAGTGCAACAGAAGAAGCCACTGCCAGACTCTGTATGATACCATTGGAAGCCTTCGTAAACTGCTCGCTATTGGCCAAATCATTCATCCTCTGCAGTACTGGAGAAAACATCATCAGTGCTGTATTTTGCATCTGTGTAGCTACCTGACCAAACGTCTTTGGCATAGACTCAAACTTCTGATTAATATCGTCTGCGGCTGCAAATACGGCGGCCTTTACCACATCTGCTGAAAGCTCTCCCTCTGACGCCATCTCTCTGATCTGTCCAATCGGAACATCCAGATAATCTGCGATATTCTGAATCAGGTTCGGAGCCTGCTCAAAAATACTGTTCAGCTCATCACCACGCAACACTCCGGAACCCAGTGCCTGGGACAACTGCAATTCCGCGTTGGCCGCTTCCTGTGTAGATGCTCCGGCAATGGTCATTTGCTTCTGTACCAGATTGGCAAATGCTACTATTTCATCGGTATCCGCAAACGCATCCTTTGCATTGTTTCCGAATCGTGCCACTACTGATGCCATATCTCCAAAAGCACCTCTTGCATCCTGCGCGGCTGCATATACACTCCGAACCAGGTCAGGAGTCTCATTGGCGGTTCCATTAATCTTATTGAAAGAATTGTTCATCATATCCAGACGGGCCGTTGTCTGCGTGAGATCATCTGACAGCGCTGTCGCCTTTGCAATTCCCTGTATTGTCAGGTACGTAGCCGCAACGCGCTCCAGCTTCTGTAGGAGTCCATTGGCAGCCGGACCGCCGTCTCTCAGCTTCTGGTTATACTCTTCCTGTTTCCGGGTATTCTCATCCGTCTGCTGGCCAACCTGCGTCGTTTTCTTCTCCAATTCGGAAATGCCGCCGGTATTCATGATACTGTCGCAAGCGGACAACACACGGGTAAAAGCATTGGCCGTTGCATTCGCTGCATTCGCCATACTTAGAAGCGGACCTGTTGCCTGGTCCGTCAGCTTAATGCTGCTGGATATTCCTGCCATCTCTTACCCCTTTCCTTTACCACGTCCGATCTTATGCTCAAGTTCACTTACGTCCCGCTTCTTCTTTTCGATCTGAAGATCTGTAGAAGCAATAATAAATGCCTGTTCTTCCAAGCTAAGGTCACAGAAAACGGAGGGAAGGATATGAAGCTTCTGCAGCACATAATGCGCATACGAGGCTATACCATCCCCTCCGTCTATCAGTTTTTTGCTTCCTGTACTTTTTCCTCCATGGTCTCATCCAGACCGCTGTACTGCTGCACGAATGCAGCCAGGTCATTAAACTCACCCGGATTGTCGATCATCTCATACAGCAGATCTTCCGGATCCGTCACACCATATGAGTCCTGCAGCTCCGCATTCTGCAGATCCGGATACACAACCGCTGCCGCCAGCATCTTAACAATGTACTTGGCACTATCCAGTTTCTGACGGTACTGTCCCGGCTTCCCGGTGACCGGCACCTCCATACTGCAGGCAATACGGATCTGCTCACTTTCTCTGGTACTGAGCGGGCGCAGCTCCCACTCCAGTGGCTTTCCGTCCTCATCTACCAAGGACCGGGTTGCTGCATATTTTGCATTCTGCTTCTGTACTTTATTTTTCTTAAGAAATCTTGATAATCCTGACATTTTATCGCTCCTCCCTTACATATAATTCGGATCAGTGTATTTGCTCTCAGTATCCCAATCCATTGCGTATCCCTGAATTTCCTGCTCAATGAAATCACCGTTGGCATCAAACATGGAAAGCAGTACATCTCCATCAATGACACAGTTCCGGTAAATCTTTCTGGATGTTCCAATACAGGTTGCTCCGTCGGAAGAAGCCACCTGAATATCAAAGACCGGAAGGATACCGGTCTTTTTGTACTGCGTCACCAGATCGTCAAACATCTCAGAGCACTTATACACCGTCATGCTGAAGGAAATAGACATTCCCGTTGCTTTCCGGCCGGTAATGAGACGTCCCAGAGACGGTACCTCCTTCGTCTCAACCTTTGCTGTCGCCTTAAAATCCTTGGCATTTAACATATTGTAGCGTCTGTCATTAATCGTCACGTAACAGGTCGCCTGCTTCGCGCTGGGCGCGTCCTGCGTATTAAATAAAGTCTCCATAGCCCCTCCTTACTGTACGGTAACCGTCATGTACAGCTTGTCCATTGCATTTACTACAGTAATAGTATCCGTGACTACCACCGTGCCTTTATCGTTTCCCTGCGTCACCACAATCGCTGTCTCATCAAAGTTCTCAATAGCTCTCATGTCCTGCAGCTGCTGATGCTCATACGCAATGTCGGACCAGAGAGACGCGCGTCCATCGGCATCATTCGGAATGACGCCCAGATACTTCGTCGCAAAAATTCCTGCAATGTCGGTAGCAATCTGGTCAATCACGCGGATTGTCTGATTACTCTTAAAAATGTCCCCTTTATCCGCTGCCGTAGTCACCAGAGAATTGATGTCCTTCAGAACCCGGATATCCTGACCGACTCTGTGGAATGCAAACTCACCATCAGAGATTGCTTTTTCCAGCTGCTTCTGCGTATAGTCCGTATTGACCGTGAACTCACCGTCGTACTTCTTATTCGTATTGGACGCATTCACTGCACATCCGGCAATCACACCGGTTGCCCAATATACCAGAGCCGCTTCTGTCCAACCGGAATCCGTCACCGCATTCTTTACATTGACAACACCTTCATAGTCCGCCGCTTTGCCGTATACAACAGCCTGGAACTTGACGCCAACCTCTTCACGCATCCGCTTCGTATACGCCGCATACAGACCGGAAATAGTACCTTCCGTGGATACCACACCTACCGCATTGATTGCCGGATAGCTCTCCAGCTTATCCAAGAATGCCTGATGTGCGCTGCTGTCAGCTGTTCCATTGGTTCCGCCGGTCAGAGAAACTCCCGCAACTGCTTCCAGAGACGCGTCCGTCTTCCAGGACACATAATCATTATCTTTCAGTTCTGTTGCCGCTTTCACCGTCTGTTTATCCACGCATACTGAACCAAGATACAGGCTCACATCATAGTTTGAGGTTTCCTCATCGTTTACCTGAATCACAACTCTCAGATCATTTCCTCTGGTACCGCTGCATTTTGCAGTCGCATAGGTATTGGATGCTTTAGCGCCGCCACCGTTCAGCCGGTATGCATACAGCGTCTTTGCATTAGCAAACAGATCTCTGAGACCCTTCATCTTTTCATCTGCGTAGTCATAACCAAACAGCATCATACTGTTTTTCTGCAAATCTCCGTTGCTTACCTCAATGATCGTGCCTTCTGGTCCCCAGTCGAGTTCCAGCGCCATAGCAGCATAGCCTCTGTCCCCTACTGTTGCTGTAGCTTTGGATGCAGACACAAAATTGATATACGTTCCAGCCAGAATCTTATTCTGGGATGCGAACGTTCCTCCTCCAAGTGCCATTTCTTCACCGTTCCTTTCATTTATTCACTGATGTATCCACCGAAACTTCCGTCATTTCCGGAAGCGCTGTCGTCTCTCCGGCAAATACACCATAATTTACTGTAAATACCAGAACCCCATCGGATACCTGACCGGACAGCTCTATTCCCCGAAGGTTACCGATCTCCGTCTCGATCAGCTCCATGGTTCTGTATAACCGCTCCAAAATTGCCTGACATTCTGCATAGGGTTCTTCTGACTCAGGAAAATACTGAACGCTGAATGGATAAGTCTTCTGATACCGGTGCTCACTCTGTCTCTCGATACTTGCTTTCAGCATGAGTACAGAAAAGCAGGGAGCTTTTAATCCCTGCTCAACCGATTCTGTATAAATCTCATATTCCTGCTCAGTAAATTCTCTGCTCAATGCCTGGCAGATACCATCTACAATCTTCTGAATCATTTAAACACCTCTTTCAGCATCGCCATCATCCTCTTTTCCAGAATCTGAGGTGCTATGCTCCGGACCTCATTCTCTGAGATCGTCAACATAAACCTTCCGGTTACCCAGCCTTTCCCGCCGCGAGTCCGGTGTCCATACTCTACATAGGAAGCATACTCTACAGGATTGGTAATCTGTATTTCATAGGTGTTTCCAACATGTCTGACTTCCACACCATTGACATATTCCAGGACGTTTTTCTGGTTGCTGCTTTTTCCTTCTGCTGCTTCCTCATGGCTTTTGGCCGTCCATCCTCTTCGGAGTGTTCCTCCGGTCTTTCCGGAAGTGTTCACACGCCGGGTATATTTCTCGCCCTTCTTATGCTTCTTTCCATCCCTTTTGGCTATTACAGTGACCTCATGACTATAGTCACCAACCGGTGTCCGCTTAATCACTGCCCGGAGCAGTCTGGCTGCCAGATCCTTTGCACAGACCTCATAAAAGTCCTGCATATCTTCCTGGCTGATTCTCTGCAGTTTCTCCTGAAATTCAAAGAATCCACTGAAATCACATTCACCAAACTTTCCCATTATGCCCAGTCCTCCCAGAGTTTCAAGATAATCTCCTGATGAGTCGCATACACTGCCGGCTGCCCGCTCTGTGCATATACTCCAGTTCTGCCATTCTGAGTGATAGTAATTCGGGAACCCGGATGTACTTCCACTTCCGGAGCCAGGAATACTCTGATTACCTGTTCCTTTCCGGAAGCACGTTCTCCCTTATCTGCGGAGATATTGCTGGAATACGATAACCGGCAGGGCTGATCTGTTACCACATCCACTGTCCGGAAACCTGTGGAGCCATTCTGACGCTTGTACGGCTGTCTCTCTGTAGCCAATCAGGTCGGTAAACGAGAAGGTAAAGAAAACGAAAGCGAGCAAAAGCACCGGATAGAGCGAATGATTGCTCA
>ENA-USUG01005821-USUG01005821.1-human-gut-metagenome-genome-assembly--contig:-NODE-5821-length-13598-cov-8.280748_pt1 | contig 13598 bp, 13 predicted proteins | sample MGYA00250059_ERZ773394 | MGnify/ENA primary metagenome ERZ773394 (study PRJEB29103, sample SAMN06111957) | human gut metagenome | biome: human gut; feature: ankylosing spondylitis patient; material... | reverse complement strand
TATGGCGCCAGAAGATCATAGATGAAATCAAAAGATACCATCCGCTCGAGCTTCCGCAGCAGGTGAGTTTCTGGAATTAGTGACTCTATATCTACGAAAATCATTGCCATTTGTCTGCTTTGGCGTCCAATCATGCTACATCCCTCCTTATGGTTATTCTACCATAGAACGGACATATTCGCCACCTTTGTCAACAGGCCCCTTATTGTACCTTATCTTCAAGCAGCTGAAAGGGCTTGTTGTCTGTGAATTGCAGGCGGCAAGTCCTTCAGTTTCGCCTTAGTGGGAAACACATTCTCCGCTCTTACTCCGATAATTGCCGCATTGAAAAGCGGAATCTGAATCATAGTGCTTTTCGTTATAGAATGGACAGTTGAAGTTATCAAAAAACCTTCTTTGCGGACAGTGGAGTTATCTGAAACCCTTCATTGTAGAAACTGGAACAAATAGAGACCTTTTTATTCGAACATTGGCTAAAATAAGATCCCTTATCTAACCCCAAACCGGTAAATTGTGGTTTTTTTGTAAATCTCGCCTTTTTTCAACAGCGGTTGCTCCCACTCTGGATGGTTTGGAGAATCTGGCGCATATTGAGTTTCTGTAAAAAATGCGCAGTGCTTTTTATAAATGGCAGAGTTTTTTCCTATGGTGTCCCCATTCAAAGAATTTGCAGTGTATATATGGACACAAGGCATTTCTGTCCAGCAGTCCATATATCGACCACTGTTCGGATCATAGAGATCAAAGCAGAACCTAAGGCCTTCCCCGTTAATATTCCAATTGTGGTCATACCCGCCTACAGCTTGAATTTGTGGATGCGAAAAGTCGAGTTTCTCACTGATTTGCTGAGGATATCGAAAGTCCATCGGAGTTCCATCAACGGGTGTAACTTTTCCCGTGGGGATTCCAAATGTATCGGTTTCACAAAAACTATCTGAATTAAGTTTGAGTATATAATTTAGACAGCCATCTGTGGTGTTCCCCGAAAGGTTAATTGCCATGTGTGCTGCTAAATTGCAGAGAGTGTCTTGATCAGAAATAGCAGTAAATGTGATTATTAGTTGGTTATCTTCTGTCAATTCAAACTGAACACTTGCCTCCAAATTCCCGGGAAAGCCTTCTTCACCATCGTGGCTATAGTAGTAAAGCTTAAGAGCACGTGGTTCAAGCATGGAATTAAATAAAATCTCAGGTGTCCACACATAACGATGGAAGCCGTTTTCCCCTCCATGGAGGTGATGTTTTCCGTTATTCTGGCTAAGCTGTATTTTATTTCCATTGATAACGGCCTGCCCATTTGAAATTCTATTCGCGTAACGGCCTACCATAGAACAGGGAGAAAAGCTACAGGATTTATACTCATACAAATCATCAAATCCTAAAGCAATATCTGTGAGTTTACCGTTTCTGTCTGGAACAACAATAGAAGTAATGGTTCCGCCTAACTGTGAGACACAAAAATACATGTTGTTGTTTGAAATTTTGTAGTGAGATAGCCCTTTAACCCAAGGATTTTTTGAAGGAGACGCGATTTGCTGTATTTTCACGGTTTATCTATCCCTTTCCATTGCACACCATAGTACAAAACAATTAAAATCATGTTTTCCTATAAGACAGCTCGTAGAATTTTCCCTTTTTCGTATTCTAAATTCAACTGCTCCTTTCTGCAATATGTTTTTTGTTTTTCAGAAGATTTTGTGCATATAGGAAAAATACATATATTTTTCTTTGCAAAATTGCATAATTGAAAATGAATATGATCAGCTATACAATTAAGCTAAGATGAAGCGGTTCATTTTGCGAATTAGGATACCGTTTTTCATTTTTTGATTTCAGAAAAAGGACTCCTGTATTTCAACTTCACCTAGTATTCTAAAAAAAATATGTTATAATGTCAGCAAAAATGAAACAGTTCAATTTTTGCTGGAGGGAATGCTATGAAAAAAAAGAATCCGACCTTAAGAGACGTAGCAAAAGTCGCAGGGGTTGCAGTAGGAACAGTCTCAAATTATTTAAACAAACCTGACACAGTAAAAGAGAAAAACCGTCTCGAAATTAAGGCTGCAATACAAAAATTAAACTACAGTACTAACATTATGGCTCAACGACTCGCGAAAGGGCAGTCAAGCACCATACTCCTATATATTTTATCCGAAAATGAAATCGGCTCATCTACTTGGTTACATCAACTCCCTTTGATTCAGACGATAAATGATTACTTACAAAATACGAACTACGCTCTCCATATAAAAATCGGCAGAGTTGATAAACCGGAAGTTGCATGTGAATATTTGATGAACTGTATTTCCAGCAAGACTATAGATGGGGTTGCTATACTTTCAGCGTGGGAAGTTTCACGGGATATTATCATGACTTTTTTTCACTATGATTTCCCATTTGTTTTGCTTGAAAATGAGAACCTTCTTACTCATGATAGCGATATCTTTTTTGATAATCAAAAGATGGTTATGGATATTGTGGATTACTTATATAAGAAGGGCCACAGAAAAATCGGCTTTATCAACGTTGACAGTAGCCAGCAACATATCAGGAAAAGAATGGACGGCTATATTTCTGGGATGAGAAAAAAAAATCTCCCCATATTGAATACGTGGATTATGGAGGGCAACTTTACTATTGAAAGTGGATATGCTTGTATGTTACAGCTTCTTTCATATGAGCAAATTCCTACAGCAATTGTTTCTGGCAATGACAATATGGCAGTGGGCGCGATTAAGGCAATTACAGAAAAGGGATACAGAGTCCCCGAAGATATTTCTGTCATTGGGATTGATAACAGCATTGTTTCACAAGCCTGCGTTCCTGAGCTCACTACTATGGAAATACCACTGAAGCAAGTAGGTGAAACTGCAATACGGCAGTTGATGTTACGAATGGAGAACAGAAAACACACAATTGAGCAAACTGTATATGAATGCAGGATGATTGAGCGCCTGTCAGTTACGTCGCCTGAGAATTCTTTTTTCAAATAAATAATTTTAGGAGGATAGGCAATGAAAATTCAAACAATTATGTGCCCCCAGACGGTTCTGGCAGAAGAGAAGGTTGACCCTGTATTTTTGAGCGATGAAGTATATAGGAGAAGAAAGCAACTGCTTGATGCCAGAATTCGCCAATTAGACATGGACTATATTATTATGTATGGAGATCGTGAGCATTTTGCGAATATTGAATATTTTACCAAATATGATTGCAGATTTGAAGAGGCTCTTTTTATTGTAAGAAAAGACGGCACCAGTTGGATTGTTGTTGGTAATGAAGGGATGCCTTATAGTGCCATTGTTCCTTTTGAGATAAATAGGTTTTACTATGGCAACTTCAGTCTTCAAGGACAGCCTAGATATAAAACCCCCGTCCTTTCTCAGTTATTTAGGGAGATTGGGATCAACAATCATAGCAAGGTTGGTATTGCCGGATACAAATACTATGAGTGCGGAGTGGATGTTGTTCCGGAAAAGTGTTTTGATATTCCCACATATATTTATCAGTCTATTGAGAACGTAACCGGATGTGAAAATCTTTCGGATTTTACCAGAGAACTAACCTCATTACCGGATGGGCTTCGTATGAAGATCCGATCTGCAAATGAAATAGCCTTCATAGAATACCAAGCTGTAGTTGCTGCTAACACAATGCGGCGGCTCATCTCCGGAGTAAAAGAAGGTATGAGCGAGATTGAGCTTTCTGCAAATGCATGTGCAGATTTGCGCCCTAACATGGCATTTGCAAATATTTTGGTCGGTGAACAATCGGTGCGTCTGGGGTTGAAGAGCCCAGATGACTTTTCAAGGTTAAAAGACGGCAACCCTATGACACTTTCCTTTTCAACCAGAGGCTCTATGTGTGCCCGTTCAGGGGTTGCTGCCTATGGTTATGAGAGTTTGAGTGAACAGCAGAAAGAAAAATTTGACCATTTGTATAAAAACTATTGGAAGGCAATTGCAGCATGGTATGCAACAATTGGTATAGGAACTAAAGGACGAGTGCTATATTCGGTAGTAGCTGAGTATATCGGGGCACCAGAATTTGGTTTGGGACTGAACCCTGGACATAGCATTGGAATGGACGAATGGACAAATTCTCCAGTGTCCATTGATAGCGAAATTGCAATACATAGTGGAACGCACATTCAGTGCGATATAATCGCTTCTTGTTCTTCTCCAATGATGAATGCTATCTGTGAGGACACGGTCGTTATTGCAGATGTTAGCCTTCGCGAGCAGCTACATTTTCAGTTCCCTGAGGTATATGACAGAATAATTGCACGGCAGAGTTTTATGAGGAACGTACTAAATATTCCTATCAAAGATGAAGTTTTGCTAATGAGTGGTCTTAATGCCATAATGTTCCCATTTATGCTTAGCAGAAAAGAAATTTATGCTCTGGCTTAAGGGGTTCTGTGCTTATAGCTAATTCTGTGCAGATTGGAGATCAGAAACATGGCTTCAAATGAAACAATTCTTGAAATAAAGAATATCAGCAAAACATTTCCAGGAGTGAAGGCTCTTCAAAATGTGAATTTTGACTTAAAAAGAGGAGAAGTTCATGCCCTAGTTGGAGAAAATGGAGCGGGAAAATCCACCCTTATTAAAATACTTGCGGGAGTTTATCGCCCAGATAAGGGTGGAGAAATAAAACTAGGATGGACAGATACAGCAATTACTGATCCAATTGCATCTATACGTGCAGGAATTTCAGTTATATACCAAGACATAAGTCTGTTTCCCAATCTTTCAATTGAAGAGAATATATGCATTGGAAATGTAAAAGGAGCATTTATAAACCGCACCGAGCAAAGAAGAATCGCGCAGGATGCTCTGCGTATTTTAGGCATAGAGGTAAATCCATCAACTATGTTGGGAGATGTCAGTATTGGCGTACAACAGTTGGTAGCTATTGCTAAGGCAGTCCATTTTGATGCAAAAGTAATAATTATGGATGAACCGACGGCTTCTTTATCAAGCGCAGAAGTAAACCGTTTATATGAGATTGTTGAGAAATTGAGAGAGAGAGGCATAACAATTTTATATATCAGCCACAAACTAGAGGAAGTGTTTCGGTTAGCAGACAGAATTACCGTTTTGCGCGATGGCCATTGTATAGGAACTTACCCCAAATCTTCCCTGAGTGAGGAAGAACTCGTTTCCAAAATGGTAGGACGTCATCTGGAAATAGATGATAGGAAAAAAGGAAAAACTGATGGTGATGTCATACTTGAGCTTAAAGGACTTTCCAGAAATAAAGAGTATGAAGATTGTTCATTTATGCTAAAAGCAGGAGAAGTTGTGGGGGTTACAGGACTTGTTGGTGCAGGGCGCAGTGAACTTTTTCAATCCGTGTTTGGCATCAGCAGGCCTGACTGTGGAGAGATCCTTTTACACGGAAAACCAGCAACCATTTTTTCCCCTAAGAATGCAATTAAGCAAGGTATTGTGTATCTTCCGGAAAATCGGCTACTGCAAGGTATTATCCCCAAACAAAGCATGAAAGCCAATCTTACAGTTACAATTATGGCACAAATATGCAATAATCTTGGCTTTTTTAAAAAAGAGTCTGAGCAACAGATTTGCAATGATTATATCAGTTCCCTAGATATTCGCCCACCACTGCCCGAGATGAGAATCGAGAATATGTCTGGCGGCAATCAGCAGAAGGTTGTTTTAGGAAAGTGGTTAGCAACTAACCCTTCGGTGTTCATCGCTGATGAGCCTACTGCCGGTGTAGATATTGGTGCAAAAGCAGAAATCCATAGGATAATTCGAAAATTGGCAGAAAACGGAATGGGAGTTATAGTGATTTCCTCTGAACTTCCGGAAATCTTGGCTGTGTCAGATAGAATTGTGATTATGAAAAAAGGCCATATTGTCGGAGAGATGGACGCCAATGAAGCTACGCAGGAAAAGATTATGGCACAAGCTCTTTAGTGTAGATGATAAGAGGTAGTAAATATGCGCAAACTTTTTTCCAGACGTGAGTTCGTATTGCTTGTCGCAATTATTATTATTAGTGTTGCTACAACAATTATTAATCCTCAGTTTTTAACCATTGATAATCTTATTAATATTGCATCTACCAACGCCGCAACAGCGATTATCGCCGTCGGAATGACTATGGCAATGATAATCGGTGGCATAGACATTTCTGTATCTGCACAACTGGTAACAGTTGGTGTTCTTTGCGGGAAACTGATGCAAATGGGATATTTGAATTCATTCACAATGTTTGTCGCGTTTATGGTTATTGGCGGGTGTCTAGGTTCTATTAATGGAATTTTGATTGCAAAAACAGACTTACCTCCAATAATTGTTACTCTGGCAACGCAGAATATTTTCCGTGGATTTATCCTTCAGTGGACCAGAGGATCATGGATGATGGGGCTTCCAGGTTATTTCCTACAGATAGGAAAAGCAAGGTTCCTCGGGATTCCGTGCAGCGTCTATATTCTTGCGATTGTAGCAGTTTCAGCACACCTGCTTTTATCTTATACAAGAATTGGTCGAGATATTTATGCTGTTGGCGGAAATAAAGACGCTGCCGTTCGTATGGGCGTTAATCTTGTCAGAACATATCTCTTTGTGTTCGTATTCCTCGGGGTACTGACAGGGATTGCGGCTATTGTATATTTCTCTCCCAGTGCTGCTATTCTTCCAACATCAGCAACTGGTCTTGAAATGACCATCGTCGCCAGCGTGGTACTTGGCGGAGCAAGTATAAATGGTGGGAGAGGAAATGTCGGGTCCACATTACTGGGTGTATTTTTGCTCGGACTTATCCAGAACGCCCTTGTTCTGGCTCATGTACAGGCATATTGGCAGAATATTCTTAACGGTGTATTTATAGTCGTTCCTGTCGTTGCTGATGCCATTCGTGTGAAATATGATACCGGAGAATGGACAAGACTTGGTTTATTCAGGAAAAAAGCAACAAAAATGGGAGGTAAAGTTTGATGAAAAGAAAAAAACTCCACGTTGACGTGAGCGACGTTATTTTAATAGCTTTTTTCTTAATTCTAATGCTTGGCCTCGCTCTAACCACACCAAAATTTTTAACTTTCAGCAATCTTATGCGCGTATTACAGCAGATGGCGGAATTAGGTATTGCTTCTTTAGGCATTTTGCTGGTTATTCTCACGGGCGGATTTGATATGACAAGCTCAGCAATGATTGGTATGTCATCTGTTTTCATTGGAGTTTTGTACCGCTCAGGACTAAATATTTGGGTTGCAGTGGTGCTGAGTCTAATTCTGGCAACGGGTGCGGGCACGATAAATGGATACCTCGTGGGTGTATTGGATATAGCCCCAATGTTGGTTACATTAGGTACTATGACCTTATATGAGGGAGTAGCACTAGCACTCTCAGAGGGGGATGCAATATCTGGTTTTCCAGATGAGTTTTTCACGATTGGTCAGAAGTATGTATTTGGTGTACCAGTTCAAGCACTCCTTCTTCTCGCGTTGGCTGTAATTGTCTCTTGCGCGTTGAATAGACGCCCATGGGGCAGGCAGGTATATATGTGTGGATCAAATGCGGTAGGTGCCAGATTTTCAGGAATAGATGTAGCCAGGGTAATTATTTCCGTATATGCAATTTCTGCATTAATGTCGGGTATTTCTGGTGTAGTGATCACTTCGCGTCTTGCAACGGCAAGAGCGGATGCGGGTGCTAGTTACATGTTCGAGGGCGTAGCTGCGGTAATGCTTGGTGGAGCAGACCTGGCTGGTGGCAATGGCAAAGTCAGTACAACGATACTTGGAGTTCTTATCTTTGCAGTGTTAAGTAATGGTCTCAATTTAAACAAAGTTTCATCGCTTGTACATCAAATGGTGGTTGGCCTTGTTTTAATCATAGTTCTACTGATGCGTTTTGCTTATGTTCAACACAGCAAAAATGCTTCAGCAAAGATTGTTGGGAACAATTAATTTGTGTTCTCGTTGGTTTACCAACGTACAACAAAAAATTTTTAGGAGGAAAAACATGAAAACAAACAGCAAAAAAAGAATGTTGGCACTTGTCTTGTCTGCTTTACTTTGTGTTGGCGCTTTGAGTGCATGTGGTGGCTCTCAAAAAAGTCCCGCCGAGGTGAATACGAGCACAGCTCCCGAGGCAAAAACTGAAGAGAATGTCTTCAAGGTTGTTATGATGCCCAAAGTTGTTGGTATGCCTATCTTTGAGTCATACTACCAAGCGGCAAAAGCGGCAGCTGATGAACTTGGTGTAGAACTTGAGTATATCGGGCCTGCACAACTGGACGCGTCTGCTCAAGTTAATCTTGTTCAAGACTTGATTAGTGCAGGAGATACTGATGCTCTTTTGATTTGCCCGGCGGATGCCGATGCACTTGTCCCTGTAATGAAGGAAGCACGGACAGCAGGCATACGTGTTTTCACTTGGGATGATGACGTGAAAGACGAGGATGCTCGTGAATACTTCATCAATATGTGCGGAGATGCAGTCTATGGTGAACAGATGGGGCACACTATTGGTGAAATGCTCGGCGGAAAAGGGACAGTAGGCATTGTAAATGGCAACATGACAGCTGCCTCTCTTACGATGAAGCACGACTCTCTTATTAATGTTCTTAAGACTGAGTACCCAGACATTGAGATTGTCCCTACGGTATACCACGGTGGCGACCAGCAGGTTGCATATACTCTGTGTCAGGACATGCTGACTGCTTACCCTGACTTAGATATGATTGCCGTTATTGCAACACCGGGGCTTTTGGGAGCAGCCCAAGCGGTGGAAGCGTCTGGACGTTATGAAGTCATCGTTTATGGTGCTGAACAGCCGAATAACATTAGGGAGTACATGAAGAATGAAAATCTTACAGTAGTGGGGTGTCTGTGGGATGTTCAGGCCTTGGGTGATCAGGCAATGAGGATTGTCTATGATTGTCTGGCGAACGGTACTGAATATGCACCTGGTTCAACCGTTGAAGGGTATCCCAAGTCTGAAGTCATTGGCACCAACATCACCTTCAATGAAGTGCTGGAGTTTGATGTCAATACCGTTGACAATTACGACTTCTAATTAAATTATTTGTAACGCAAGGAAAAGATTATATAATCTTTTTCTTGCGTTTCCCCGCAAAAAGCCTGAAGGAGGAAATTTACAGTATGATCATAGATGCACATATGCACTTAATCAAAAAAGGCAACTTTGATAAGGAGCGTTATGCGTGGTTAGATAATTGGAGAATTCCAGAAAACACGGATTTGGATTCCTTGATTTCCATGTGGAAAGACATGGGGATTACAAAAATGGTTGCTATGGGTCAGGCAATGTATAGGGTTTGGAATACTGACATGGGCGGAAGTTATATCCAAGAAGCTTATGAGAAGTATCCAGATTTTATTATTCCTTTTGCTAGCGTTGAGCCAATCGATAAAATAAATCGTTTTAATCAGCCTGCTTTCGATAAATTTGAACAGGATATTTTAAATCATCGAATACAAGGGGTCTTGTTTACGCCTCCATGCGGTCATTATAAAGCAAACGATAAAACCATTTACCCATTCTATCAACTGGCTCAAAAGCATAATATTGTTGTCCAGTATCATCATTCTGCCATGAGTGGTTGTCCGCCATACTTTGCACCCATGAAATACTATCAGATGGAAGACCTTAATGATGTAATCATGGACTTTCCCAAAATGAAGATTGTTATAGAACATATGGGGTATCCGAAATGTGATGACTTATTTGTTCTCATGGCAAATTCTGATAGAATTTACACAGACATGTCTATGCAATATGACAGAGAAATGACAATGGCGTGGCTTCTCGTTAAGGCAAGAGAATATGGTGTATTAAATAAAATAATGTTTGCAACTGATTTTGTTGCTGCTGATAATTATCCTTTTTCTAGTGACCCTCGGGTGGAAATAAACGGATATATAGAAAAGATACGCACAGGTTATAATGAAATAAACAAGCGCTGCGGATGGCCTCTACTATCTGAGGACGAAATACACGGCATTTTATATGCAAATGCCGCCCGCCTTTATGAATTAGATACGAACGAGCAACAATAATTTGGAGACCACCCATAGCTGTCTGGCTCCTCTTTGTGATCTTTTTCTCCTTAGTACGAAGCACAGGATCAACGAAACCTGGGCTTCGTACTATTTCGTAAGCGTCAAAGCAGAGGGTGGCTGGACACGCATGGTAAGCGTCAAACCTCCCTGGATAATGTACAATAAGGGAGCCGTTGACAAAGTCTCGTTTTGAAAAAACAGCGTTCTAAAAAGTTTGAATTTTAAAGAAAACTCAATGGTTATTCACACAGTTTCCTGCAAATAATCAGGCGATTTTTAGAAGATTGGACTTTGTCAACACACCCAATAAGTTGCGCAAATTGAAAAAAGCATAAAAGAAGACATAGCTTGCAGGCTCTGGTAGAATGAAGTTACCACACACCATTCTGAAAGGAGACAGCAAACTATGTCCGAGAAGATTGTACAATTCAATGAGGAAATTATCAAGGGTCAGATCAAGGAATTGGTCCGCGGCAGCGTGGAGGAAGCCCTGAACGAGCTGCTGGAAAAGGAGGCGGAGTCGCTGACGCAGGCGGCCCGCTACGAGCGCAGCGAGGCCCGTCAGGGCTACCGCAGCGGACAACTATGATCGCAGCCTCACCACGACCTCCGGCGACGTCACGCTCCACATGCCCCGTCTTAAGGGCGTGTCCTTTGCGTACGCCGATCAAAAAGTGCAGCTTGACCGCAGATGATGGTGCATCGTCACCGGTGGAATGGTGCATGGTGGCCACAGGCGTGGTGCACTGGGCCACCATGCGAGGAAATTACTCTGGGATGCCCTTGCGCTTGCGCATAGGCTCACCCTCAATCTGGATGGTATAGGCGTTGTAGATGATCCGGTCACAGATGGCGTCGGCCAGAGTGGGGTCGTACAGGTTCTCGTGCCACTCGCTGGTGTCATACTGGGAACAGAAAATGGTGGAGGCCACCTTGTTCCTGGCCTCTACCAGTTCCAGCACATCCCGGACTTCTGCCTCTTTGAGGGGGTAGAGCAGCCACTCGTCCAAAATAAGCAGCTTCTCTTCCCGGAGCTTTTTCATGTAATCTCGGTAGGTTCCGTTGGCCTGAGCCACAGAGATTTCCACCAACAGATCCGGCAGGCGGATATACCGAACGGAATAAAAACCGCGGCTGGCAGCTATGCCAAGGGCGCAGGCCAGGTAGGTCTTTCCGGCCCCGGTGGCTCCCAGAATGATGACATTGTGTGCTTCCTGGAGGTAGGAACAGGATGCCAGACGCAGGACTTGCTCCCGGTCCAGCTTTCGTTCCGGATGGTACTCAATATTCTCGACACAGGCGGCGGGGTCCGCATAGCCAGCGTTGCGGATGAGTCGAGTCAGGCGGTTGCTTTTCCGGGCACTCCATTCCGCGTCTACCAGCATGGCAAAGCGATCCTCAAAGGACACTGCTTGGAACTGCGTATCCTCCAGCTGGACAGAGAAGGCTTCTGCCATGACGTCTAGGCGCATTTCATGAAGTTTCCGTACCGTTTCATTGCTCAGCATGGTTATTCCCCTCTCTTGTAGTAACCGGCACCCCTGGTGAACTTACGGGCTTTTTGCACTTCCGGTTTGACCGGAGCATCCTCAGCCATCAGCTTGTCCTGCCCGGATTTCAGGATGGACTGGACGCTTTTAAGACTGGGAGAGGAAGTGTAAGAGAGGGCTTTCCGGCAGGCACTCTCCAGCCGTTGGGGAGAATAGCGATCTGCCAGTTTCAGCAGTGCCATACAGGACTTGTAACCCTGCTGCTCTACCTTGTGGGCAGAGAGGAATATCCGCACAATAGCAGCAGTGTGCTGGCCGATCTGTTCTGCCCAGCGGATGAAACGCTCGCCATTCCACTGCAGGTAGACCTGGTGGTCCGGCGGCATATGGCCATCCACCATGCTGTACTGGTTGGGACGGCCATGGAGACGTAGATGGGAGGCGATCCGGGTACCGGCGAAGAAGATCTCTACTGTGGTCTGGGTGAGACGCACATCCACCTGCTGCTTGATGTACTCATACGGCACGGAATAATTCATGCGCTCCGCGCTGATATGGTAGTTATACTGGACGGTGGCCACTTTCCAGACTGCCAACTCAAACGATGTAACCGGAAGAGGCAGCAGGAACAGTTTCTCCTCCGCAAAGCAAGCTGCACGGCTGCCCTCCCGTTTCTGAAAGGGCTTGTAGTTGAATGTTTCCAGTTTCTCATGGATTGCTTCATTCAGTTCCGTAAGGGACAGGAACTGACGGTTACGACATGATCCATCTTTACGGCAGCAAGCACATGAGCAGAATCTACGACCAGCTTTCCCGTGGCGATAATGTTTCGACAGAGTGCTTTCAATACGTTGACGGTCTGAACCTGACGCCAATGCACTATGCGCTGATGCTGGGCAAAGACGAAATAGCTATCGCATGGGCAGAGAACAAGAAATGCTCTTTTTCCAGTGATTTGGAGTATACATCAGAGATTGGAATTTGGGCTTATGGTGTGCTGGCTGAAATTGTACAGTCCAAAATCACGAAAAAGCTCTTGCTTCGTACAGTGCCGGAGTTTCTTGAAATACAGGAAGAGATCAAGAGAAATGAAGGAAAATTGCTCCTGTGCCAAGTAAAACGAAAAGGGCTAAAAACAGTATCGGACAAGGGTGGCAAGGCGTTATGGGATGTACAAAAAGATGATCCGAAGCTTACGTTAAAAACAGAGGAAGAGAAAAAGCGCATAAAAAGCGTAACCGCAGATTATGAAGCACAAATAGCAGCGTTAGCCGCTGTAAATAAAGAAATTGAAACGCTGGAACATGCAAATGAAATGAAACAGTCCGATCTGGATTGTGGTTGTCGAAACATGCTCCGCAGTATCGATGCCTATTTGAATGCACTTCCAGCCGGGCCGTCGCCAATGGACAGCTTTATTATGCAGGTGTATAAGCAGCAAGTGGATTTGGGCGATATTCTCAGGCAGACGGATACAGGGAAAAGATTTCGCATGTATTACGATAAGGAATTTTCGTTGCTGCTGCCGGATTCTATTCACTTGGATATGCCATATCGCATAGTACGAATCACAAAGAACGGCATTGAGGAATGCCCAGAGGGCGAAGAGACAGAGAATGATGATGCTTCGGCAGAAGAGACTACAGAGGAATTTGAATGCCCAGAGCAGCCATTCCCGGACAGCTGGTTCTCAGCAGAAGCACACCAAAGCGTCAATACTTTGAAAAGCGAATATCGTGCGTATGCGAAGAAGTATCACCCTGACGTTTGCGAAAACGAAGAAGCGCATAAAGCGTTCTTGACAATCAAGGAAGAGTATGAGATTATACTTAATGAAATCAGCTAAAAAAGTACGACAAAAATACGACAGCAAACTGTGACGAACTGATAGCTAAGTGGGGGCGAAAAACGCGCAGATATAGAAAAACCACTGAAAACCCTGTGGTATCAGCGGTTTGAGCGCGCTTGTCCTGCTTGACGTGCATGGGGTCACAGGTTCGAGTCCTGTACTGTCCACCATCTAGTAGAACCAAAAAAGATATCTACGC
>ENA-USUG01005812-USUG01005812.1-human-gut-metagenome-genome-assembly--contig:-NODE-5812-length-13620-cov-4.068375_pt1 | contig 13620 bp, 15 predicted proteins | sample MGYA00250059_ERZ773394 | MGnify/ENA primary metagenome ERZ773394 (study PRJEB29103, sample SAMN06111957) | human gut metagenome | biome: human gut; feature: ankylosing spondylitis patient; material... | reverse complement strand
CAACCGTGCCAACGACCCCTCACGCCGGTACAAGGAGGTATGAATAGGACTGGGAGGCGTGCAGTCGGCTGTCTATGATCATATGTTTAAACTTGACTGTCAGTTCTTTGACAGCCAGCTCGTAAGGGCACAAAATACTTCGCCATAACTGTATTTCCATGTTGCTCGCTCCTTATCATCTGCCGTCAGTCTCTTTTTTGTTTTGGTGACAGCGGCATACATTTTTTATTATAACATATGTTTTGAAAAAAAAGGGATTGTTTATCAATTTTTTATTAAAAAATTATAGAATTATTTTCCTTTTTGTGTGATGCATCCACAAATCTATATATATGTAAAATTCTGTATTTTATGAATATTTTTTATCAGGGCATAAAAATACCCCGGAGAAACCTTACGTCTCTCCAGGGTAAAAGTTCGAACATACTCCGAACGGGATCAGTCTTTCAGATTTTTGAGAACCTGTACAAGATAGTTCCATACTCTTTCTGTGGAAGCAATGCTGAGAACCTCCTCGGATGTATGGATATCCTTCATGTCCGGTCCAAGGGATACACAGTCCAGTCCTTCCATTTTTTTATAGAAAAGCCCACATTCAAGGCCTGCGTGGATTGCAACGACTTCAGGCTTATGGCCATACATTTCCTCAAAAACTGCAACCATTTTATCTCGTAACGGAGAGTCTTTTCTGTACTCCCATGCCGGATATGCACCCTGTACTTCATAGTCGCCACCAAGAAATTCTGTAAGATATTCAATCTTATCAGATAATGCACTGCATGCAGCGTCTACAGAGCTTCTTACACTGGAACTTGCAAAAAGCTCGTCCTCATCCAGACGGAGAATGCCGATATTGCTGGAGGTTTCCACCAGACCTTCGATGGTTCCGCTCATTTTCTGGATTCCGAATGGTACATTCTGCAGATAAAATACGATTTTTTCCTGACTTGTAGGATGAAGAACCTCTGCTGTTGCAGTATCCTTTTCTGTTATTTCAAAAGTAATGTTTTCGTCAGAGCCTGTATATTCCTCACGGACCTGCTCCTGGAGCTCTTTTGCGTAAGCTTTTACCTCAGCAACGGAATCGGTAAGAAATTCTGCGGTGCACTCTCTTGTAATGGCATTGTCTTTCTGTCCGCCTGTAAGAGAAATAAGGGCATATTCCGATTTTTTCTTAAGCCCGTAAAGAAACCGTCCCATAAGTTTATTGGCGTTAGCTCTGTTCTTGTCAATCTCGGCACCGGAATGTCCGCCCATAAGTCCACAGACTTTGACCTGTACCTTTTCTCCTTCTCCTTCTACACGCTGGACAGGGATATGGCTGATACCGGAAAGGCCGCCGGCACAGCTGATCCAGAGACTTCCCTCCGCTTCAGAATCCAGATTGATAAATCTTCTTCCTTTCAGCACGCTGCAGTCAAGACCAACTGCACCAAGAAGGCCGATCTCCTCATCAACAGTGAGCAGCACTTCAAGAGGAGGGTGTGGAATATCTGTACTGTCAAGAAGGGCAAGGCCATAAGCAACTGCAATACCATCATCACCGCCAAGAGTTGTTCCGTTGGCTGTGATATAACCATCTTTTACAGAGATGTTCAAACCATCTTTTGTAAAATCATGATCTACGTCTGGTCGTTTTTCACATACCATATCCATGTGGCCCTGGATGATCACTGTGGGAGAATTCTCATATCCTGGTGTGCCTGGCTTGTAGATCACTACATTATTCAGCTCGTCCTGTACGTATCTGAATCCATGATCCTTCGCAAATTCCACAAGGAAGTCACTGATCTGTTTTGTATTTCTGGAACCATGAGGAATCTTGCAGATTTCTTCAAAATAATGAAAAACTCTCTTTGGTTCACAATTTTCTAATACTGGCATAAATTCTGCCTCCTTCTGCTTCATAAATTCATTTGTCTTTTATAATAATCATATACTGTAAAAAAAGCAAGGACCTGTTTTTATGAAACGAAAAATAATCATATTTTTCTATATCTGCCTGTTGCTTTTTCTGCTTTTTCATCCAAAAGAAGCTCTTACTGGAGTAAAAAATGGCCTTGGATTGTGGTTGAATATCATGATTCCCACTCTATTGCCATTTCTGATCCTGACAGGAGCATTATTGAAAACCGGAAATATCCGGAAGCTTCTGAAACCATCTGCTTTCTTCTGGAAAACGTTTTTCGGGCTTTCACCTGCTGGAGCCTATGTTCTGATCCTGGGTCTGTTATGCGGATATCCTATGGGAGCTAAACTGGCACATGATCTGTACATAAACCAGCAGATTTCCCGCAGAGAAGGGGAATATCTTCTTACGTTTAGCTGCAATGCAAGTCCCGCATTTATCATTTCCTATCTTTCCGGCATACTCTTGAAAAATAAGATATCAGCAGTACAGATGATCCTCACTTTTCTGGCGGCAGATCTCTTTTGTATGCTGTTTTTCCGTTTTGTTGTATATCGCGGGCATACCGTGGACTCTGTCTGCGTAAACAAGATAAAAAAAGAGACATACCAACAGGACTCCACAGGAGCCATCCTGGATGTCTCGATCATGGACGGATTTGAAACCATCACACGTCTCGGGGGCTATATTCTCATCTTCTCACTGATACTCGCCTGTATCAGATTTTACTGGCCATTTCATGCACAAAGCTGTATGCTGTTCACAGCCCCACTGGAACTAACTACCGGGTTGGAACAGATTGCCGACGCACCACTGCCATGGAAAAGCAGATACCTTGCTTCTATGATCCTGACTTCTTTTGGTGGCTTTTGTGTCATGGCTCAGACAAAAAGCGTATTGGAAAACAGTTTGTCACTGATCCCCTACGCTATTTCAAAATGTCTGAACGCCAGTGTGATATTCCTGATCCTAGTTTTCTCCGATATCGTCTAAAAGATCTTCGTCTTCTTTTGTTACAGAGGAACTGTCATCATCCTGGAAGGTGTTGGAGATTGCCGCTGCCTGAGCAGTCTGTGGTGCAAGCTCCTGACGATTATGATTAACAACCTCAAGGCAGCTCTGCAGAGCATCAATAAATGCTTTATATTTACCACCGGCATCTTCAAGTGTCTGGTTCAGGACAGAACCGATATTAGCCATCATATCATCCGTGTATGTGATCGCACTGAGACGAATGCTGTTTGCATCCTGTGTTGCAGAATCAAGAATCTCCTGAGCCTGCTTATTTGCAGCATTTATGGTCTCATTTGCCTGTGCATATGCTTTCTGCATGATTTCATGCTGTGTAACCAGTTCCTGAGCTTTGGCCTGAGCATCTGCGATCAGACTGTCAGCTTTAGCCTGAGCATCCTCAAGGATCGCATCCTTATTGCTGATGATCTTCTGATAACGTTTGATCTCATCCGGAGTTTTCAGACGAAGTTCACGTAAATACTCCTCAATCTCTTCTTTGTTCACTACGATCTTGGTAGTGGAAAGAGGCTGGAATTTACAGCTGTCCACATACTCTTCAATCTCCTGAATAATCTGTTCAATTCTGCTGCTCATAATACACTCTCCTTATTTCTCTGTTTCTCTTTTTTTCAATTTCTCTTCGACTGCATCCGTAATCTCACGTGGAGCGAATTTGCTCAGATTTCCTCCGAAATTAGCAACTTCTTTCATGATCGTGGAGCTTAAGTATGCATATTCCAGACTGGTTGTAAGAAAAACGGTGTCCACATCCGGTGCCAGAACACGATTAGTCTGGGCCATCTGCAGTTCATATTCAAAATCCGTGACAGCACGAAGCCCTCGAACGATCACCTGGGCATGATTCTCCCTGGCAAAGTTCACTGACAGGCCCTCGAATGCTTTCACCTCCACATTCGGGATATCTTTTGTCGCCTTTGTTAGTATCTTAACACGTTCTTCTACAGAAAACAACGGACTTTTTGCAGAATTATGCAAAACTCCCACTATAACCCGGTCAAATGAAATGCTTGCCCGCTTAATGATGTCAAGATGGCCATAGGTTGCCGGGTCAAAGCTTCCCGGGTATACTGCTGTTATCATATGTCTGTCTCTCTTTCATTTTTTTAGGAAAACATGCTTGTTGGTTTTATATTCCTTGGAACGTACCAGACGATATCCAAGGTCCTCTACATAAGAAAAATCCGTATGCAGATCTTCCTCCACAACGATCAGCGTGTTTTCATCTGCAAGAGTGCTGTCAGCCAGATACTCAAGGACTGGTTGTTCCAGATGCTGTTCGTATGGTGCATCCATAAAAATACAGTCAAATGGTTCTCCGCCTTCCAGTGAACGCAGTGCCTGAAGCACATCCATGTTCAGCAGTTTACCACCATCCGTGAGTTTTGTAAATGAAAGATTTTCGCGGATACAAGTACATGCTTTGGGATTTTTTTCAACAAATACAGCATACTCGGCTCCACGGCTCAGAGCTTCAATACCGATCGCTCCGCTTCCGGAAAACAGATCCAGAAAACGACAACCAGGTATTTCAGGCTGGAGAATGTTAAAAAGAGTTTCCTTAATACGGTCTGTTGTTGGTCGTGTCTCATTTCCGGGAATGGTTTTTAAGTTTAATCTACGTGCTTTTCCTGCTATGACTCTCATTTCAGATTTAATCTCCAATCCAGATCACCGCGGGCCAGTCCAAGGATCAGAAGTTCCGCAGTGGCAATATTTGTAGCAACCGGAATATTGTACTGGTCGCAGCGTTTGACAATGCTCATGATATCCGGCTCTGCCGGGTCCATCATGACAGGGTTATAAAACAGGATCACCATATCCAGATCCTGACGTTCTACCATCTCCATAAACTGTTTGTCTCCGCCTATACTTCCGGCAAGAAACTTGTGAACGTGAAGACTGGTTGCTTCCTCAATTCTTCTTCCTGTTGTTCCGGTTGCATATACTTCATGTTTGGCAAGGATATTCTTGTATGCAATACAGAAGTCTTCAATCAGAACTTTCTTACTGTTATGCGCAATAATTCCTAAATTCATAATTCACCTCTCCATTCTGCCCTTGGGTTACATCCCTTTTCTCCCCTTTTATATAGGTAAAATCATATAACTCTGTAACTGATTCTAGCATAACGCCCAAAAAAGTGCAATTTAATTCGTATAAATTCATGAAAAATTAATATTTTCTGTTGCTGAGAACGGAGTGAACAGTAACTATTTTCTCCGACTTTGCTTCATATACCCTATTCTTCCCAGCTGTTTCCTGTAGTATAATCAATTTCAATTCCCGGCTGTATGTTATAAACGAAAACATGGAAAGATATCTTCTGGTCTTTAACGGATTCGGCTTCCATTTCCACACCTCGGGCTACCAGTTCATCTCCCTTAAAAAACGGAGTCACACGATACATACAGGGATTTCCTGTACTGTGCACATAATCTGCAACTTCATTTTCAAAAGGAAGCATTCCCGTCACATTGAGATATCTGGTTCCTGTGATAAGATTTTTCTTGTTTGCATTCTCACCAGTCAGCTGATACCCGATAAGATGGCAACGATTATACAGATACCTGCCATCTACATTTTCATATTTTACAGTATGCCATCCTGTAGGCTTTACCATTCCGATCGCTCCTCGCTCTTCATCAGGCATCAGCTCCGGTGTGATCTTGGATTCTGCATAACCGCAGCGTCCCAGAGAATCCAGTTCACTGTAAAATTCGTATGCAGGTCCTGCGCTTTTTTCATCAGAAAAAGATGGTACATTTCCATTGATCTCCACATATGGACTGTCGCTGTATTCCGGAATCTGATCCAGAGAAACAGATTCTGTCTGCTCTCCTTGCTTCGCCTGGGATTGTTTCAGCAAACCTGCCACTGCATCGGAAGCGGATTCCGAAACATCTTCCCAGAGGATCTGTGCATTTTCTTCTATATATGTAAGAAATACCTGTCCGAAGATCCGACTTTGATCTTTTACCTCTTTCAGGCTCCGCGGCGGCATCCATCCATTACATACTGCAAGGGTAACACACAGAATAATAGCTGTGAGTATTTTTCGCATGGGCTGTTTTTTTCGTTTATATTTTCGTTTGTATGTAGGATAACGTTTCTTTTTCACGGGACCCCCTTATTTTTGTCTGACAGATATTATATGTTGTGCAGAAATTATTATAACTTCTGTTCCTGTAAAAAAGCAACCATACATTCTGTTTTTTATATTTTTGATTTCCTTTAACTGCCAGTGTATTATTTTACGGATTTCATATACTAGCAATGTAACATCAAAACAAACAACAACCAAGGAGGAAATGAATTATGCCAAGTAACACTTCTTCTAACAAAGCAGTTGTACCGGAAGCAAAGGGCGCACTTGACCGTTTCAAATATGAGGTAGCAAACGAGCTGGGTGTTCCGCTTACAGACGGATACAACGGAAACCTGACTTCCAAACAGAACGGATCCGTAGGCGGATATATGGTCAAAAAAATGATCGAGGCGCAGGAGCGGCAGATGTCCGGCAACTCCCAGGGCGGACAGCAGTACTAAATCTGTGCGCGCAGGTAGTTTTATTGCTATGCTGAGTTGATCTAAGCTCATGCAAAAAAGATGCTGTCTGACAGAATTGAAAAACTGCCAGACAACATCTTTTAATTTTATATAAAAAGAGATCTTATTTCATAAACATATCCACACATTATACAAATAATAAGATCCAAAAATCTTAAAATCCTATATTTATTTACAGCAATTCCTGTACTTTCCGATTACATCTGCTGATACTCCGAAAACAGTTTTGCAGTCATCATGCTATTCTCATTTGGTCAAATACACAAAAGAAATAGCCTGTTACAGATTTTCTCTATAGCAGGCCATCTTACATACTCTTTTATATATTTTTTATCAGAGACTCTTTTTACAGTTCGATAAATCCTGTAACATCTCCGTTGATCACATAATGTGCACCATTATCTTCCGGTTTAATGTAGATTTTGAGATCTTTCAGTTCAGAGGCTTTTTTGCCCATGTCCTCTGTCCAGATCTTTTTGATCCTGTCAGCAACCTCTGAAGTATGTATCTCCTTGCCCCAGTACTGAACATATACTTCTGTTACTGGCTCAGCTTTCTTAGCTGCTGTTTTTCTTGTTGTTTTAGTCGCTGTTGTCTTAGCAGCCGTCCTGGTTGTTGTTTTCTTAGCTGCAGTAGTTTTTCGTGTTGTTGTCTTCCTGGCAGTTGTTTTCTTAGCCGGTTCTTCTGATTTTACAGCTGTTGTTTTCTCTTCATCAGATTTTACTTCTGCTGCTTTTTCTTCTACTGGTTTCTCAGCAGCAAGTTTTACCTCTGCTGTCTTTTCAGCTGCTTTTGTCTCTACAGATGCTTTTGCATCGTCTGTCTTCGGTGTCTCAGCCTTAATGGCTTTCTCTTCGGATGCGGTTACTACAGATTTTGCAGGAGTCTCGCTTACTGAAGCCGTTTTTACAGTTGTCTTGGTTGCAGCTTTCTTTGTTCTAGCCATGTTTATAGCCTCCTTACAAGGGATTTGTTAATCTTTTCTCGAATTTTAGGATATCACTTTTTGTGAAAGAACGCAAGGTTAGATCCCCAGATTTTCCAGTTCTTCACTCATATACCCCTTGAGATGTTCCTTTAAAGCCTCATGCTGAGGCAGGATAAGATCAAAATCCAGTGCCAGGATCTCACCGGCTGCTTCACTTGCATTCTTCAAAATTCCGGCATCATTGTAGATATCACCGATCTTAAATTCCATCAGTCCGCTCTGGCGGATACCGAAAAGATCTCCTGGACCCCGAAGCTTCAGATCTTCTCCGGCTATATAAAATCCATCATTGGATTCATTGAGGATCTTCAGGCGTTTAGAAGTATTTTCTTCATTATTTCCCTGGATAAAAATGCAGTATGACTGATGCTCTCCACGCCCTACACGGCCCCGAAGCTGATGAAGCTGGGCAAGCCCGAAACGTTCTGCGTTTTCTACCATCATAACGGTAGCATTTGGCACATTCACTCCAACCTCCACAACTGTGGTAGATACCAGTACCTGGATCTCGCCGGAAGCAAAAGCCTCCATGATCCTGTTTTTCTCTTTTGGCTTCATCTTTCCGTGAAGAATCTCTATGCTGATCTCTCTCGGCAGGACCTCCTGAAGCTTTCTTGCATAATCTGTAACATTCTCTGCCTCCAGGCCTTCGCTCTCTTCCACCATAGGGCAGATCACATAAGCCTGCCTCCCCATCTGCACCTGCTTTTCAATAAAAGAATATGCCTTGGGACGGTAGGAAGTTCCTACTACACAATTTTTGATCGGAAGTCTTTTTGCAGGAAGCTCATCAATGATTGAAATATCCAGATCTCCGTATAAAATGATCGCCAGTGTCCGGGGAATGGGGGTTGCGCTCATAACAAGTACATGAGGCGGATTTCCTCTGGTCGTCAGCGCTTCCCTCTGGCGAACGCCGAATCTGTGCTGTTCATCTGTGATCACAAGCCCCAGATTCTTATATTCCACCTTTTCCTGGATCAGGGCATGAGTTCCGATGATCACATTCACTTCACCGTCTGCGATCTTCTGATAGATTTCACGCTTCTGTCTGGCTGTGGTAGATCCTGTCAGAAGCACCGGATGGCAGGAAGTGATATTTTGTTCTTCCATCAGTTTCAGAAAGCCTTCGTAATGCTGATTAGCCAGAACTTCTGTCGGTACCATCAATGCACTCTGAAATCCATTCTCTGCTGAAAGTACCATAGCTAAAAATGCGATCACAGTTTTACCGCTACCAACATCCCCCTGTACAAGCCTGGACATCAGCTTATGACCGCTTAGATCTCGTTCGATCTCGTGCCAGACATTCTTCTGGGCTCCGGTCAGGTCATAGGGAAGCCCTTCTATGATCTCCTCGGTTGTCCATACTGGCTTCATTGGAAAAGTGTTTGGAGCCTCTTCTGTTTTCTCCTTCAGGAGCTGTACTGCCAGCACAAAAAGCAGAAATTCATCGAATACCAGACGTTTCCTGGCTGTGAGAAGCTCCTGCATATTTTTCGGAAAATGGATAGTCCGGATCGCATAATTGGCATCTGCGAGCTGATAGCGTTCCCGTATCTCCTCTGGCAGATATTCTCCATGGAGAGGCCTTGTATCCAAAATCTGATGGACCAACTTCGTGATCATCTTGTTGGAAAGTCCTTTCGTCAGACCATATACAGGCTGCATACTGTGAATGATCTCCTCGTAAGCTGCCGGTGTAAAAATCTCCGGATGTTCCATCTGCGGACGGCCTTTTTTTCTGGTGATCTTTCCTCTGAGGATAAACACACTGCCCTTTTTGAGAGTTCCTTTCAAATAAGGCGCATTGAACCAGGCAACCGGCAATCTGCCGCTTGCATCTGCCACAGTTGTTGTCAAAACCTGGAGATTGCGTACCTGGCTAATATAAATACCTGTTGCTATAGTGACACGGATAGAGACTGTTTTGTCCTCCTCTGCTGATGCAATCTCCACAGGTTCCTCATATATATCGTAGGTCCGCGGATAATAACGGAGAAGCTCTTCCGTAGTCGTGATCCCGATCTTCTGGAAAAGCTTCTCTGTTTTCTCACCCACGCCTTTTAATTCACGCAAAGGTGTCTTTTCATTCATTTTTTATACTCTTTATTCTACAGAAATCAGATAGTAGTAGATCGGTTGTCCGCCCTGGTTCAGCTCAACCTCGCACTCCGGATATTTCTCAGTAAGAGAATCAGAAAGTGCCTCTGCATCTTCTTCCGATACATCCTCACCATAGTAAACACTGATGATCTCAGATTCCTCATCAACCATCTCTGCTACCATCTCCTCCGCTACCTGAAGTCGATCCCTGCCTACTGCAAGGATACCTGCATCACCGATTCCCATGATATCTCCCTCATGGATTTCCTTGTCATCAATGCGTGTGTCACGAACTGCATAAGTAATCTGTCCGGTTTTTACTCTGGATATAGCATCTGTCATGGAAGCAAGATTCTCCTCGCCACCTTTTTCCGGAACAAAGCTGATCATTGCAGAAATTCCCTGTGGGATTGTCTTGGTTGGTACTACAATGATCTCCTTATCCTCAGTCAGATCCCTCGCCTGATTTGCTGCAAGGATAATATTCTTGTTATTCGGGAAAATATAAATTGTTTTTGCATTTACTTTCTCAATAGCATTGAGCATATCTTCGGTACTTGGATTCATAGTCTGGCCGCCTTCGATCAGATAATCTACGCCAAGTTCACGGAAAATCTGAGAAAGTCCCTCGCCTACGGATACGGAAATAAAGCCATGATCCTTAGGAGGTTCCTTGTTTTCTGCCTGTTCTTTTGCAAGTTTTTCCGCATCTTTGATCAGTTTTTCCTGATGTTCTTCTCTCATATTGTCAATCTTCATGCGGGAAAGCTGACCATACGTGAGTGCGCGTTCAAAAGCCTGTCCCGGATGATTGGTGTGTACGTGTACCTTGACAATCTCATCATCAGCCACCAAAACAATGGAATCACCGATGGAATCCAGAAATTCACGGAAACGGTCGATCTCATCCTGTGGAAGCGATTTTTCAAGAAGAATAATAAATTCTGTACAATATCCAAATTTGATATCTGCCTCTGCCTGAGGAGAAATTTTTGTGATCTTAGGAGCTACTGTTTCAAACTGGGAATAATCCACTTCTTTTCCATGATATCCGTCGATGGCACCACGGAAAACTTCCAGAAGTCCCTGTCCACCAGAATCCACAACACCTGCTTCTTTCAGAACCGGAAGCATCTCCGGTGTTCTTGCAAGAGTTTCCTCTGCATGCTGAAAGATCCCGTCGAAAAAAGCATCCAGATCTTCTGCCGCATCAGCAAGCTCTGCTGCTCTGTCTGCTGCAGCTCTGGCTACAGTAAGAATGGTTCCCTCTTTTGGTTTCATAACTGCCTTGTATGCAGTCTCAACGCCTCGCTCCATAGCTGCGGCAATGGCAGGTGCATCCAGATCCGTAAGTTTACGCACACCTCTGGTAAATCCACGCAGAAGCTGTGACAGGATAACACCGGAATTACCTCTGGCTCCACGAAGGGAACCGGAAGAAATTGCCTTTGCCAGGGATTCCATATCCGGATCTGTAAGAGCACCTACTTCGGAAGCAGCAGACATGATGGTAAGCGTCATATTGGTTCCTGTATCTCCGTCAGGTACAGGAAACACATTCAGTTCATTGATCCATTCTTTCTTCGCTTCCAGATTTTTTGCTCCGGACAGAAACATTCTGGAAAGTATTTTAGCATCTATGGTTTTGTTATTCACCACAAGTTCCTCCTCTAAAACTAATCTATTGCACGTACGCCCTCAACCATAATGTTGATTTTCTCAATCTCCATTCCTGTAAAGGCTTCGACTTTATATTTTACATTGTTGACAAGATTGTCCGCAATAGTACTGATATTCACGCCATATGCTACGATGACATGAAAATTCAGCCGGATCTTGTTATCATCCGTGATCTTAACACTGATACCATGTTTCAGGCTGTCAATACGCAAAAGCTTGACCAGGCCATCCTTCATACTGATAGCTGCCATTCCGATGATGCCAAAACACTCTACCGCCACACTGCCGGCATAAGTCGCAATGACATCCGTATCAATTACAATCTGACCCAATCCGGAATCTATACGTCCATTCATATGGTTACCTCCATTGTTTCATTCAGATTAAATTATATAAAACTATTATAACCTTTTTTTTACGATTACGCAATGATAGAGTTCAACTTGTTTTGTCTTATAGAAAATTACTTTATTTTCAAAGCATCCTACATATCCGGAAATGGCATAAAATCAGCATTTCCAAGTCTTCATAGTATAAATATATTGCTTTTCTTGCAAGAACACAACGCTTAATTTCACCACGATCCGCCCTGTTCCTGGAGGTATAGGGTATTTTCCTTAAAACTCTTTGCAGAATTTTTGATAAATTTCCTTTTTTTGCTTGCAAAAGAGCAATTCATCTGTTAAAATGGTGACTGTTGATAAAAGGAGGTGCTATTCATGGCTAAATGTGCAATCTGCGATAAAGGAGCTCATTTCGGAAACAATGTGAGTCATTCCCATAGAAGATCCAACAAAATGTGGAAATCTAACGTTAAATCCGTCAGAGTAAAAACAACTGCCGGCGGAGCAAAGAAAATGTATGTATGTACTTCTTGTTTAAGATCCGGAAAAGTTGAAAGAGCGTAAGTAATATCGTATGCCCCCGTAGAATGCGGGGGCTGTTTTTTTTATCTTTAAGACATATAAATCACAAGCGGGAAGTATGCCAAGTGCACACTTCCCGCTTATCTGCAAAACATATGATATCCGCACAGCAGACATACGACTGCCATTGCGATCACAATAAAATTCTCTGTAATAAGAATACCAAGAACCATGCCCACACCAATAAAAAACAGCATAAAACCAGTTAGCTTTCCCACTCCTGTCTGCTCATTTCCTGTTTTTTATTACAGTATATGCATGAAATCTAAATGGAATACTACTCTTCTTTCCCGTCTGTATCCTCAGCATTGCCTGCACCTGGCGCAAAACGGTTCACAAAATCCGGCACCATATCCAGAACCTTGGTAAGGCCATCCTGATTTTTTACGTTTACAAGTTTGGTGCTTCCATTCTGGATCACAAGCACTGCACAGGGAGACATCTTTCCGGCAAGACCTCCGCCGCCATTGTTCTTCTTGTCCCCTTCAAAAGCTCCGGCTCCCACGCCGAAGGATACATCGACCAGAGGAAGGATAATGGTATCACCTACATGAATGGCATCGCCAACCACTGTCTTGGCCGATACAAAACCATCCATTCCTTTAAATAATGAGTTCACGGTATCTTTGAAATTATTCTCTTTCTCCATGTTTTACCTCCTTATGTCTCCATCGGTGGATGACGTATTTTATATTTTTATTGAAATAAAGCTTCGCTGCTGTTGTGAGAACTACAATTCCATAAATCCTTCCTTTTAACATGATCTCTCCCTCAAGAACATTTTCATCATCAAAAAGGGGCGCTGCTTCGATCTTGTTTTTATGAAAAGGAATTGTCATTCCTAATACAGCCAATACCATACCTGTAACTGCCGGATCTTCATTGCCAAATGTGATCTTTCCGGTGATCCTTGTCGGAAGCACATGATAAATCAGTTTTTTTGCATTTTTCCACAGAAAGGAAAGAGCCTCTCTGGTTCGGGGATGGTCTAAAAATTCCTTCCACCAGTTTATCTTATCACAGAAATTTCGGATTGTTAATGCAAGACTTTGCATTTTTTTCAGAATCCTTTTGGGGATTCCAAGAAAATTCTGTACGATTCGGATCAGATTTCCAACTGCAGTTTTTATTCTTCCCACTATATTCAAAATTAAATCTGCAATCTTTGTCCGAAGCTTCTTTTCATCTTCCGATATTTCTTCGGAAATCAATATCTGCTCCATTATTACCTTTTCCGAAATTTCATTTATATCTTCAACAGTATCTTCCTGCGGCTCAGACATTTGTAACTCTGCTGCATCGTTCTGCTGTTCGCTTTTTGATGTCTTTTCGTGGCTTCGGGAAGCCTCTGTCTGTTTTTTTGCATTTTGATTTCCGGAGTTGGAAAGAGCTCTTGGTTCCTTTTTTTT
>ENA-USUG01005811-USUG01005811.1-human-gut-metagenome-genome-assembly--contig:-NODE-5811-length-13622-cov-5.670137_pt1 | contig 13622 bp, 12 predicted proteins | sample MGYA00250059_ERZ773394 | MGnify/ENA primary metagenome ERZ773394 (study PRJEB29103, sample SAMN06111957) | human gut metagenome | biome: human gut; feature: ankylosing spondylitis patient; material... | reverse complement strand
GCGGTCTCGGGGGTGCTGTACTGATAGTTGGAGCCGTAGAAGGTGCGGTTGCAGAAGTAGCACTTGTACTCGTTGACGTCCTTGACGATCTTGCCGTCGGTGGAGGTCTTGTACTCGATGTTCTTCTTCACCAGAACCATCAGGTGGCCAGCGGGAATGACTTCAGCGTTCTTATCATAGTCGGGCGCACCGAACACGGTAGCGGCACGGACTTCGACCACGTTGTCATACTTGCCATCAACGGTGACATAAATACCAGTGTGTTCATCGTTGTCGCCCAGCTTGACCCAGTAATTGTCGTTCTTGACATCCTTGTAGCAATTCTTGGGAGCCTTGTCGTTCTCATCGCCGCAGCCGACATACTTGTGCTCAGCAACAGCCTTAGCCTTCAGAGCACCAACCTCGTTGGAGTGATCGTAAGAACCAGAGGCGGACTTGACGCAAACCAGATATACAACCTTGCCATCCTTCTGATAGGTGACAACGAACTCGTCGGCGCTATCATAGACGTCGGAATCGGTGGTCTCGCAGAACCACTCACCATAGGTCTTACCCTCATAGTGAGCCAGGACGTCGTCCTTCTGCTCGACGAACTTCAGGTCGTCATACTTCTCGTGCTGACCCTTCACAGTGACTTCCAGATCGTAGCCAGCTGCGAAAGCGACGGTGCACAGGCTCAGAGCCATAACCAGGCTCAGAACCAGAGCAACAATCTTCTTCATGTTTGGTTCCTCCATAAAAATTATTTGCAAAAACGTATCTCTCGTTTTTACGGTTACCAATATACCATAATTTTTCCAGCCGTCAAGGGGTTTCAGGTAATTGTTTCCAAACTGTAACTTTTGGTAAAAATTTTGTTACCGGGTGGAGGACAGGGGAGGAGACATAATAAACGCAGCAGATACGGTAAACATTCGTAGGGGCCGACGACTCTGTCGGCCCCTACGAAGATCTAGCGGGGGTTGTTAAGTCTGCAAGGCGGGTTTTACAAATCCACCTTTTCGTACAGCGCTGCGGCCTTACGGAACGTCAGCAGCAGGCCCAACCCATATACCACGATGCTGACCGCCAGCGCCGGCAGCAGCCGCAGCTGGGTGGCGGCGTTCAGATCGTCCAGCCAGCCCAGTCCCGGAAAATGGGGCAGCGCCTCGCACACGATCATCAGCAGCGTCACGGGGATCAGCGCCTTGATGAAGGCCGCGCCTACCTTATAGCCGCTGCGGTAGAAGGAGGTCAGGAACACGGCGTTGAACACCGCGTATAGCAGAAATCCCGCCGCGAACAGCGCCAGATTGGGATCCATGCCCACCAGATTGTCCTTGCCTGGCTGCAAACGCACCGCCAGCAGCGAACAGGGAACCAACACTGCCAATGACAGCAGCTCCACCAGCGCCACCAGCACGCAGCCTGCCTTTACCGTGTCCCGCTTGGGAACCGGCAGAATGGCGGAATAGTAGATATCCTTCTGTTCCCGGACGTTCAGAAACGTGAAGAACAGCCCCAGCATCACATAGAAAAAGATGACGGTATAGGGGTAGTTGGGGATCAGCACCATGACGCCGAACAGGCAGAACACCGGCGTCATGGGGTGGCACACCAGCCGCAGCTGCTTATATAATAGCGCGTTCATCCAGCTCCCTCCTTTCCACGGAAACGATGATATCCTCCAGCGTGGCGCCCCGGTCGGCGTAGGCCGCCATGAACTCCGCCACGGTGGAGCTATGGAAGATCGCGCCGTCCTTGATAAAGGTGATGTGGCTGGCGCACTTCTCCAGATCGGAGGTGATATGGGTGGAGAACAGGATGCTCCGCTGGCCGTCCGCCACGATGGCCCGGAACAGCTCCACCAGCTCGTCACGGGACACCGGGTCAAGGCCGCTGGTGGGTTCGTCCAGAATCAGCAGCTTGGCGTTGTGGCTCAGCGCCAGCGCCAGCAAATACTTTACCTTCATGCCGCTGGACAGCTGATCCACCCGCTTGCTCTCGTCGATGCCGAACAGCTCCAGATAGTGGCGGTATTTCGTCTCGTCCCAGTTGCGGTAAAACCGCCGGGTCACGTCGGTGATGGTCTTGACCTTCTTCTTGGGGTAGAAGTCGATGCCGCCCAGCACCACGCCAATCTGCTCCTTGAATTCCCGCTCGTGCTGCCGCACGTCCTGCCCGAAAAAGCGGACGTGGCCGCCGTCAGGGTGTACCAGTCCCAGAATGGATTTCAACGTGGTGGATTTGCCCGCGCCGTTGCGGCCGATAAAACCCACCACCGCGCCCTGGGGCACGTCGAAGGACACGTCCTTCAGGGTAAAAGCAGGGTAGGTCTTGCGCAGACCCCTTACTTCCAATGCGTTCATTCCTCGTCCTCCCCGTCCTCCGGCATGCCGTCGAACACCTGCCGCAGCATGGGGTGCAGCTTCTCCGGCGTCTGCAGGGCGATGCCCCGTTTCTTGTCCGCCAGCAGCACCAGCATATCGCCCGGCTCGATGCCGAACATCTCCCGGGCCTCCTTAGGGATCACGATCTGTCCCTTTGGCCCCACCCGCACCGAACTCATGTAGTGCCGGTCGTCCCGTCGTGTGCTTTTCATGATAGTCCTCCGTTTCAAAAGTATAACTTTTCTTACTTTGGTGACATTGTAGCACAGAGAGGGAGCAATGTCAAGAGTAGGGCGGGGTAGAACCCCGCCCTACGGCTTATCAAATTTTGCCGGTTATCATTCGTGGGGCTTTGTCTCCTGATAGAACATGTTCCAGTCCACCTGATAGACCTGCAGGGCCTCCGGCGTGTGGCAGACCATCCGCAGGGTCATGCCGGGGTGCTCCCGGTCGAAGGTCACCAGCTCCCGCAGGGCGATATGAGCTGCCTGTGGTAGAGGATAGCCGTAGACGCCCGTGGAGAGGGAGGGAAAGTCCACGCTGCGGCAGCCGGTCTCCCACGCCAGCGCCAGACAGGAGCGGTAGCAGGAGGTCAGCAGCGCCGCTTCGCCGTATTGGCCTCCGCGCCAGATGGGGCCGGGGGTGTGGATCACGTACCGGCAGGGCAGGTCAAAGGCGGGTGTGAGCTTGGCCTGCCCGGTCTCGCAGCCGTTCAGGGCGCGGCAGGCCTCCAGAAGACGTGGCCCGGCGGCCCGATGGATGGCGCCGTCCACGCCGCTGCCGCCCAGAAGGGAGCAGTTGGCGGCGTTGACAATGGCGTCCGCATGGGAAAGGGTGATATCCCCTAAAACGACAGAAACAGACATAAAATGCACCTCACTTAACAAAACGTAACATAAGTGTGAACAAAAGTTGAATTTTTCATTCGCTTGGCATCGGATATATTTACAGAAAACGGAAACCATGCTACAATAAACCAAGGAAGATGAACAGAGGAAGGAGCGCGAGCATGGTAAGAAAATATGTCCCCGTCTACGAAGGCAACCTGCGCAAGCACACCCTGTCGGTGCCCCGGTGCATCAGCGAATGCAGCGGCATCCGGGTGTTCGGCCGCCGCATCAAGTCGCTGGTGTTCTCCACGGACGTGGCCATCATCAAGAACATTAACGCCGACGCGGTGATCGCCGTGTACCCCTTTACGCCACAGCCCAGCATTACGCAGGCTATTATCGGCATCTCGGAGGTGCCGGTGTTCTGCGGCGTGGGCGGCGGACTGACCAACGGCGTCCGCAGCGCCAGCATGGCGGCCTATGTGGAGCATCAGGGCGCTTACGGCGTGGTGTGCAACAGCAAGATTGGGCTGGACACCATCCGCGCCATCAAGGAGGCGGTGGAGATCCCGGTGGTGTACACGGTGATCTCGGAGAAGATGGATATCGAGCCGTATCTGGCGGCAGGCGTGGACTTCGTGAATGTGTCCGGCGCGGCACGGACGCCGGAGATCGTGGCGGCGCTGCGGGCCAAGTACCCGGAGCTGCCCATCATCGCCACCGGCGGCCCTACGGACGAGAGCATTACCGCCACCATCCGGGCGGGCGCTAACGCCATCACCTACACGCCGCCCAGCAGCGCGGAGCTGTTCGCCAAGACCATGGCGGACAACCGCAGTGAGCTGGAATGATACATATATAATAACATACCGCAGGGCTGACCGTGTGTCAACCCTGCGGTTTTGATGATCCGTAGGGGCGACCCTTGCGGTCGCCCGTGCGGTTTATGTGCTGATGTGACGTGGGCGGCCGCAAGGGCCGCCCTTACAAAAGTGCATCGCGTCGATTACATCTCCAAATACGCCTTGCACTTGGCGTTGGCGGCTTCGGCTACGCGGCCTTCATCCACGGTAGCCAGATGGCCTTCCCGAACAGTGACGCGGCCATGCACCACCGTGTAATCCACCGCTCCGCGGACGCCTACTGTGCCCAGCACGGACTTGGCATCGAAGCAGGAGCCTACCAGCTCCAGACGGCGGCTGTCGATCAGGAACAGGTCGGCGCACTTGCCCACCGCCAGCTGGCCGATATCGTCACGGCCCAGCAGACGGGCGCTGCCCCGTGTAGCCATCTTCAGAATGTCGTAGCCGGTGGGAGCGGCCTTGCTGGAATTCAGACGGTGCAGCAGGAAGGCCACACGCAGCTCCTCCATGAGACTGGAGCCGTCGTTGCTGGCGCTGCCGTCCACGGCAAGGCCTACGGGAACGCCCAGCTCCAGCATTTCCGGAATGCGGGCGATGCCGCTGGACAGCTTCATGTTGCTGATGGGGCAGTGGGCCACGCCGGTGCCGGTGTCCGCCAGCAGGCGCAGCTCCTCGTCATTGAAGTGGATGCCGTGGGCAAACCACACGTCGTCGCCGATCCAGCCCAGACGCTGCATATATTCCAAGGGGCGGACGCCCTCACGCTCCAGCATGAAGTTTTCCTCGTCCTTGGTCTCGCACAGGTGGGTGTGAAGCCGGACGTGGTACTGCCGGGCCAGAAGGGCGCTTTGCCGCAGCAGCTCCGCCGACACGGAGAAGGGGGAGCAGGGCGCCAGCGCCACGCGGTGCATAGAGCCGTAGGCGGGATCGTGGTACTTCTCGATGCAGCGGATGGAGTCCGCCATGATCTCGTCCACCGTCTGTACCACGCTGTCCGGCGGCAGGCCGCCGTCCTTGACGCTCAAGTCCATGCTGCCGCGGCTGAGATACATGCGGATGCCCAGCTCCTGGGCCGCCGCCAGCTGTGCGCCCAGCAGGTCGCCGCTGTCGGCGGGGAACACGTAGTGGTGGTCGAAGCAGGTGGTGCAGCCGTGCTTCATCAGCTCACCCATGCCGGTGAGACTGGACAGGCGGATCACGTCCTCATCCAGATTCTTCCAGATTTCGTACAGGGTCTTGAGCCAGTCGAACAGCTCCATGTTCTGCACTTGGGGCAGATTGCGGGAGAACACCTGATACAGGTGGTGGTGGGTGTTGACCAGACCGGGGTAGCACAGCATGTGGCTGGCGTCGATGGTCTCGTCGGCGGTGACGCTCAGATCGGGGCCGATGGCCTTGATGAAGCCGTCCTCACAGTAGAGGTCAACGTTGGTCAGCAGACGGTCGTTGTCGTCACAGGTGACAAGCTGGGAGATGTTTTTCAGCAGCAGGGTAGACATATTGCGTCCTCCTTTGGTTAAAATAGGTAGGAAAAAAGAGCAGGCCGCAAAGCGGCCTACTCTTTTTCGTATCAGGGTCAGCGTTCCTCGCGGAAGTAGGAGAGACCGAGGGACGCAGGGGGCTGATCCTCCCGCTTCTTACGCAGGGAGACGACGATCAGCACCAGCAGAGTGATGACGTAGGGCAGCATCTTGTACAGCTCCTTGACAGCCATCTGACCGCCGGGGGTGGGCAGATAGATGTTGATGATGTACAGGCCGCCGAACAGGATGGAGGCCAGAATGCTGACATTGGGACGCCAGATGGTGAAGATGACCAGCGCGATAGCCAGCCAGCCGCGGTCACCGAAGGCGTTGTTGGACCACACGCCGTTGGCGTAGTCCATGACGTAGTACAGGCCGCCCAGACCTGCGATCATGGAGCCGATGCAGGTGGCCAGATACTTGTACTTGGTGACGTTGATACCGGCGGCGTCGGCAGTGGAGGCACTCTCGCCCACGGCGCGCAGGTGCAGGCCGGGACGGGTGTGGTTCAGGAAGTAGGACGCGCCCAACGCGATGATGATGGCCACATAGGCCAGGAAACCGTAGGACAGGAACAGCTGGCCGAACCAGCCGGTGCTGCCGGCACCGGGCAGAGTGGTCTTGAAGAACAAACTGGTGTTGGACAGGGCAATGGAGGGGACTTCACTGTTGGTCAGCTTGATGAGGGAGCCGCCGAAGAAGTTGCCCACGCCCACACCGAAGGTGGTCATGGCCAGACCGGTCACGTTCTGGTTGGCACGCAACGTAACGGTCAGGAAGCAGTACAGCAGGCCCATCAGCAGAGAGCCCAGCAGAGAGCAGAGAATGGGGATCATGATGGCAAGGAAGCCGTTCATTTCGGCGGCGGGGACGGACTGCTCATAGAAGAACGAGCCGATGACGCCGCTGATGCCGCCCACATACATGATGCCGGGGATACCAAGGTTCAGGTTGCCGGATTTTTCCGTCAGGATCTCGCCGGTGCTGCCGAACAGCAGGGGAATGCCCTGCATGACCGCACGGGGGAAGAAAGATACAAAATCAAAGCCCATCTGTTACGCCTCCTTCTTGCTGTTCTTACGCAGGGTGACTTTATAGGTGATAAAGAACTCGGTAGCAATAATGAAGAACAGGATGATACCGGTCAGAATATCCGCGAAGGAGTGGTTCAGGCTCAGGGCGCTGGCCACCTCGCTGGCGCCGCGATCCATTGTCACCAGCAGCAGGGAAGCGGCGATCATGATGAAGGGGTTGAACTTGGACATCCAGGAGACCATGACGGCGGTGAAGCCGCGGCTGTCCACGATGGTGGTGGTCAGGGTGTGGTCCACGCCGGCGGTCATCATGAAGCCCATCAGGGCGCACAGCGCGCCGGAGAGCACCATGGTGCGGATGATGACGCGATCCACCTTGATACCGGCGTAGCTGGCGGTGCGCTGGCTTTCGCCCACAACGGCGATCTCGTAGCCGTGCTTGCTGTACTGGAGATAGATGTACATCAGGCCGGTCATGATGGCCACGATCAGGATGGGCAGCAGGTAGGCGTTGCCGAGCTCCGGCAGCCAGCCTGCGCGGGTAGACTGGTTGATGATACCGATCTTACCGGCGCCCTTGGGCACCTCCCAGATAATGATGAAGAAGGAGGCCAACTGCATGGCGATGTAGTTCATCATCAGGGTGAACAGGGTCTCGTTGGTGTTCCACTTGGCCTTGAAGAAGGCGGGCAGGAAGCCCCACAGAGCGCCGGCCAGCAGCGCGGCGATCAGGGATACCAGGATCAGCGCGGCGTTGGGCAGCTTGTCGTCCAGCATGATCATGCAGGCGGTGGTGGCCAGGCAGCCGATCAGGGTCTGACCTTCAGCGCCGATGTTCCAGAAGCGCATTTTGAAGGCGGGAGTCACGGCCAGAGAGATACCCAGCAGCATCGCCACGTTACGGGCGGTGACGCCGATACGGCGGCTGGTGCCGAAGGCACCCTCCAGAATAGTGCCGTACACGCTGATGGGGTTCTGGCCGGTCAGCAGCGTCGTGACCAGACCGCAGAACACCAGAGCCAGCAGCAGGATACCGCCGCGGATCAGCAGTGCCTTGCCCAGAGGAAGGGCGTCACGCTTGGAAATATGAAAAAGGGATTGTTTACGCATTTTCCTTCGCGCCTCCTTCCACACGGGTCATCAGAGCGCCCACTTCAAGCTTGTTGGTCTTACGGGCGTCCACCACGCCGGACACCTGTCCGCCGCAGAGCACCACGATCCGGTCGCACAGCTCCAGCAGCACGTCCAGATCCTCGCCGACGTAAACGACGGCCACGCCCTTCATCTTCTGCTCGGTCAGCAGATTGTAAATGGTATAGGATGTATTGATATCCAGACCGCGGACAGCGTAGGCGGTCATCAGCACAGAGGGCTGCTGGGCGATCTCACGGCCCACCAGAACCTTCTGCACGTTACCGCCGGACATGCGGCGGACGGGGAAGCTGGTGCTGGGAGTGACGACCTCCAGCTCCTGCCAGATGCGCTGGGCCAGTGCTTCCGGATCCTTGCGGTTCAGGAACGCGCCCTTACCCTTACGCCAGGAGCGCAGCATCATGTTGCCGGTCATACCCATGGAGCCCACCAGACCCATGCCCAGACGATCCTCGGGGACAAAGCTCATGGCGATACCGGCCTTGCGGATATCCATGGGATCCTTGCCCACCAGCTCCAGCGATTGGCCATTTTCCTCAGGCGGGAAGAAGGTGACGGAGCCGGACTGGATGGGATACAGGCCCGCGATGGACTCCAGCAGCTCGCGCTGGCCGGAGCCTGCCACGCCTGCCACGCCCAGCACTTCGCCGGCGTTGATGGTAAAGCTGACGTTGTCCAGACGCTTGACGCCCAGCTCGTCAAATACGGTCAGGCCGTCCAGCTTCAGGCGGGGCGTGACGTTGATGGGCTCGGGCCGGTTGATATTCAGGGTGACGCTGTGGCCCACCATCATATCGGTCAGGGACTGCTGGTCGGCATCCTTGGTCTGCACGTCGCCGATATACTCGCCCTTGCGGAGCACGGCCACGCGGTCGGACACGTCCAGCACCTCGTGCAGCTTGTGGGTGATGATGATGAGGGACTTGCCGTCGGCCTTCATGTTGCGCATGACGGCAAAGAGCTTGTCCGTCTCCTGCGGGGTCAGCACGGCGGTGGGCTCGTCCAGGATCAGGATATCCGCGCCGCGGTACAGCACCTTGACGATCTCGACAGTCTGCTTCTGGGAAACGGACATGTCGTAGATCTTCATGTCGGGGTCAATGTCAAAGCCGTATCTGTCGCAGATGTCCTTGACCTTTTTGCGGGCATTATTCAGATCCAGCTTGCCATCGAGACCGAGAATGATATTCTCGGTAGCGGTGAACAGATCGACCAGCTTGAAGTGCTGGTGGATCATGCCGATGCCCAGATCAAATGCATCCTTGGGAGACGCGATGGTGACGGGCTTATCGTGGATGTAGATTTGTCCCTCATCAGGGAAATAGATGCCGGAGAGCATATTCATCAGAGTGGTCTTGCCGCTGCCGTTTTCACCCAGCAGAGACAGGATCTCACCCTCGCGCAGTTCCATGTTGATGGCGTTATTGGCCACCACGGAACCAAAGCGCTTGGTGATATTCTCCATTTTGATCGCGCATTTGTTTTCCAAGGCTGTCATCCTTTCTTTCGGCGCAGATGGCTGCAACACCTCGTAGCACGCCGGGGCTAAATTCCATACGCTTTATTCTAGCACAGATATCAGTGGTTGTAAATCAAAATTCACAAAAAATTTGTCAGGTATACACAAAGAATGTAAGGTTATACAAGAATGTCGAAAATCCTTTGTGAGAATCGTCAAAAGCACTGTGGAAAAAGAAGAAGGTGGGCTGCTTGCGCAGCCCACCTCATTGTGGCTTGGGATGTTGTCCGTTTCGGACGACATTACATAGCGGTATTCAGCAGGTTGATGCCATCGATCTGCAGATCGAAGTAAGGAGCGGAACGCTTCGCGGACTCGGCGAAGTAACCGTTCTCGACGACCTCGGTATCACCGGTGTAAGCCTCGTCGGTATCGACGTCGGCCAGGTAGGAGGTGATGTGACCGTCAGCGTCGACCTTCAGGAAGTCGACCTTGAAGGGGTTCATAGTATCATCAGCCTTGGTGGTGAAGGTGGCGCAGTCGAAGACATGCAGCTCACCGCTCTCCAGCTTGGCAATGGCGGCATCGATAGCTTCCTGAGTGCCGGCAGCGGCAACATCAGTGTTCAGCTCGGTCAGAACCACGGAGCCGGTAGCCAGAGTGCCGGTCCAGTCAGCGTCGATAGCCTTGCCATCGATGACGCACTGGATCGCATACTGATAGTAGGGAGCCCAGTTGATGCGGGAAGAAATGATGTAGGTGTTGGGGCCGGCCTCCTTGGTGGAGCCGTTGTAGGAGACGTTGGGAACCTTGGCGTTCTCGCAAGCGGTGGGAGCGCCCAGGGAGTCAGCGTGCTGGCTGATCAGGTTGCAACCCTTGTCGATCAGCAACTGAGCGCCTTCCTTCTCCAGAGCCTCATCATACCAGCTGCCGGTGAAGGTCACATCCATGGTGACGGTGGGGCAGACGGAGCGGGCGCCCAGGAAGAAAGAGGTGTAACCGGAAACCACTTCGGCGTAGGTGAAAGCGCCAACATAGCCGATCTTGGCGTTCTCGGCGGTGACCTTGGTGCCGTTGATCTCGGTGCCGTTCTCGATCATCTCATTGAGCTTCATACCGGCAGCGATACCGGCCAGATAGCGGCCCTCATAGATGGAAGCGAAAGCGTTGTGGTAGTTGGCCAGACCCTCGGTATGAGCGCGGGTACCGGTGCTGTGGCAGAACTGGACATCGGGGTTCTCTTTGGCGGCGTCGATCATGTAAGGCTCATGACCGAAGCTGTCGGCGAAGATGATGTTGCAGCCGGCGTCGACCATGTCCATGGCGGCCTCGTAGCACTCCTGACCCTCGGGAACGTTGGTCTTCAGGATGTAGTCATCCTCGGTCAGACCCAGGGCAGCGATGGCTTCCTTGGCGCCGTTGATGAAGTTGAGGTCATAGGTGGAGTTTTCATCGTGCAGAGTGATGAAACCGACCTTCACCTTTTTGCCCTCGGTGTTAGCGTCGTCGCCATTGTCACCGTTGGTGTTGTTGTCACCGCCGCCGCAGGCCACCAGGCTCAGCGCCATGACCAGGGCGAGGATCAACGCAAGGAACTTCTTCATTCTTGTTTTCCTCCTTTAAATATATATGACGTGCGGCTGAAGGTAGGGATAAAGTTTGCCGCCCGCCTGAATAACGGATATGCTCCGGCATTCACAGGGGTATGAAATTGTTACAAAAGTATTATAAAGGATGTGTCCGCAAATTTCAACTAAAATTCTGCGCTCCTTATACTTTTTTTGATACTTCTGTCATTAGAAATATCAATGAAGAAATTGCTGAGATAAGTGAAAACGGTTCCGGAAAGGGTTACTGATGCACCCGAGTGCCGGTCTTGCCCTCAATTCCGTCCTTTGCTTTTTCGAGAAGCGTAATGAGGGCGGTGCGGCCGGGCTTGGACTCAGCGAACTTCACGGCGGCCTCTACCTTGGGTAGCATGGAGCCCTTGGCGAACTGGCCCTGGGCGATGTACTCGCGGGCCTGAGCGGGAGTCAGCTCGTCCAGACCCTGCTGGTTGGGCTTGTTGAAGTTGATAGCCACCTTCTCTACAGCGGTGAGGATGATGAGCATATCGGCGTCCAGCTGCTCGGCCAGCAGTTCGGAGGCGAAGTCCTTATCGATAACGGCAGCCGCGCCCTTCAGGTGGTTACGCTCGGTACGGTAGACGGGGATGCCGCCGCCGCCGCAGCAGATGACGATGTTGCCGCTGTCGCTGAGGGCGCGGATGGCGCCCAGCTCCACGATCTGCTGGGGCTTGGGGGAGGCCACATAGCGGCGCCAGCCACGGCCTGCGTCCTCTTTGAACAGGAAGCCGGTCTTGGCGGCCATGACCTTGGCCTCTTCCTCGGACAGGAACTTGCCGATGGGCTTGCTGGGGTCGTTGAAGGCGGGATCGTTGGGATCCACCTCCACCTGCGTGACCATGGTGACCACGGGCTCGTCGATGCCGCGGTTCATCATTTCCTCGTGCAGCGCGTTCTGCAGGTCATAGCCGATGTAGGCCTGACTCATGGCACCGCAGACGGACAGGGGCGTGCTGTCCTGACGGGGATCCTCGTGCATCAGGGCCAGCATGGCGTTGTTGATGATGCCCACCTGAGGGCCGTTGCCGTGGGCAACGATGACCTCGTGACCCTCGGCGATCAGGTCAACGATGGCGCGGGCGGTGATCTGTACGGCGTCGGCCTGCTCGTGCAGGGTGCTGCCCAGAGCGTTGCCGCCCAGAGCGATAACGATTTTCTTTGCCATAATGGGTAATTCTCCTTTTATTTCCTTAGTTCCGAAAAAATACGACAGCGGCGGCGTTGCCGCCGCTGTCGCGGGTCATATTCGCGTTTTGATTAGAAGATCTTCCGGGTGTCCTTGGTCTCGTCCAGCTCCATCAGGGCCTTGACGGGATCCTTCACCTGAGCCAGGAAGATCATGGCGGCGATGATGTAGGGCTTGTAGGAAGCCTGCTTGTACAGAGGCACGATGTAGCGGTCGAACACGGAGTTGTCCACTTCGCCCTCGGCGCAGCTCAGACCGGTGATGTCGGCGGGCAGGCAGTGCAGGTACAGGGCCTTGCCGTCCTTGGTGAGCTTCATCATCTCCTCGGTGCAGGCCCAATCCTTGTGCTGGGCGTTCTGGGCCAGCAGGCGCTTCTCCAGCGCGTCGATGCCGTCCTTATCGCCGGCGGCGTACAGCTTGGTGCGCTCCTCCATAGCGGCATAGGAAGCCCAGCTCTTGGGATACACGATATCGGCATCCTTGAAGGCCTCGGCCATGGAGTTGGTCTTGTGGAACTTGGAGCCGTACTTCTCACAGTTCTTGCGGGCGACCTCCTCCACCTCGGGCATCACGTCGTAGCCCTCGGGATGAGCCAGGGTCACATCCATGCCGAAGCGGGTGAACAGACCGATGACGCCCTGAGGAACGGACAGGGGCTTGCCGTAGCTGGGAGAATAGGCCCAGGTCATGGCGACCTTCTTGCCCTTCAGGTTCTCCACGCCGCCGAAGTAGTGGATGACATGCAGCATGTCGGCCATGCACTGGGTGGGGTGATCCACGTCGCACTGCAGGTTCACCAGAGTGGGCTGCTGCTCCAGAATGCCGTCACGATAGCCTTCCTTCACGGCGTCCATGAAGGTCTTCTGATACTTGTGGCCCTCGCCGATGAACATGTCGTCACGGATACCGATGACGTCGGCCATGAAGGACACCATGTTGGCAGTCTCACGGACGGTCTCGCCGTGGGCGATCTGGGACTTCTTCTCGTCCAGATCCTGCACTTCCAGACCCAGCAGGTTGCAGGCGGAGGCGAAGGAGAAGCGGGTACGGGTGGAGTTGTCGCGGAAGATGGAGATGCCCAGGCCGGAATCGAACACGCGGGTGCTCTTGTTGCGCTCACGCAGGTCGCGCAGAGCGTCGGCTACGGTAAACACGGCGTCGATCTCGTCATCGGTCTTGTCCCAAGTCCAATAGAAATCGTTCTTGTACATGTTGTTGATATTCAGCGTGGACAGATGACGTGCCAGCTCAACAGTCTTGCTCATTTTCGTTTTCTCCTTATTTATATTGTGTAGGGGCCGGCGTCCTCGACGGCCCGTGATTTCTCCATGCAAGGGCGGACAGAGTCGTCCGCCCCTACAAAAGAGGTTTTGTTTTTTTATTTAATGTCGTTGCCGGTCAGCTCCTGACGGAAGCTGGTGGCGGAGCCGTCCTTGTTCTCGGGATGATACAGGCTGGGAACAGCGGCGTACAGCGCAGCGCAGGTTACCAGATCCTGTTTGAAGGTCACCAGATCGGAAGAGCGTCGTGTAGGGAAAGAGTGTAGATCTCGGTGGTCGCCGTATCATTAAAAAAAAAAAA
>ENA-USUG01005806-USUG01005806.1-human-gut-metagenome-genome-assembly--contig:-NODE-5806-length-13632-cov-7.573958_pt1 | contig 13632 bp, 9 predicted proteins | sample MGYA00250059_ERZ773394 | MGnify/ENA primary metagenome ERZ773394 (study PRJEB29103, sample SAMN06111957) | human gut metagenome | biome: human gut; feature: ankylosing spondylitis patient; material... | reverse complement strand
CCTCTTCGTAGGTTATCAGGCTTATGGAACACTGGGACGCGCTCTGACGGAGGGAGCTGAATATGTGAAGCTCTTTGGTGAGACCATCGAAGTAAAAGCCGAGCTGGCACAGCTGGACGGCGTCAGTGGTCACGCAGACAAGAACGGCCTGCTTCACTGGGTGGAAGCCTTCTCTCCGAAGCCGCAGATGGTATTTGTAGTCCACGGTGAGGATGAGACTTGTGATCATTTTGCAGAATGCCTGACAGATGAGCATCAGATTCCTGCCTGTGCACCATTCTCAGGCGCACTATTTGATCTTGCCACCGGCGAATGGATCAAAGAAGGACTGAAGATCCCTGTAGCAGCCGAAAAGCCTGCTGCAAAACGCAGATCCGATATTTATGCCCGTCTGATCGAGGCCGGAAAACGATTGATGCAGGTTATCTACCACAACGAAGGCGGAGCCAACAAGGATCTTGCCAAATTTATCAGCCAGATCAACTCCCTCTGCGACAAATGGGACAGATAAGCATAAGAGCCGCGTTTTTGCGCGGCTCTTTCTCGTTACAGATTAAAGATTATTTTAATAAACAGCAGTGCAAGCACTACCAGAATAATGGGACGGATAACTTTCGTCCCATTTTTTAATACCATACCAGCACCCGCATAATGTCCTGCAATGCTGAACACCGATGCAGTCAATCCCAGAAGTAACAGGATATGCCCGCCCAGCAAGAATGTCACCATCGAACACACATTGGAGCTTAGATTCAGAATCTTTGTATAGGCAGCCGACTCCATGGATGTCAGATGTGCCAGCCCCATGAACATGATCAGCAGAAATGTGCCGGTTCCCGGCCCGTAGAATCCGTCATATGTACCGATGATCAATGCACTGGTCCAGACGATCAGCTGCTCCTTTTTCGGTTCCAGGCGCTCCGTTTTTTCTGATATCAGTGAATTTTTCCGGAGTACAAAAAATGCTACCACTGGAAGCACAATCAACAGGACCTGACGCAGAATCTTCTCATCTGTCAGAATACTCAGTCTGGTTCCCAGATATGATCCGATCAATGCCATCACTACGGCCGGAGCGATCAGTTTCCAACGGATCTTTACCGACTTTCCGATCCTTATCGTCGAGATCAGCGTACCGGTAGCTGATGACAGTTTATTGGTTGCGATCGCATGATGGATGGGCACTCCCGCCAGATAATAGGCCGGAAGCGAGATCAATCCTCCGCCGCCACCGATGGCATCCACAAAACCCGCAAGGAACACCAGCGGACATACGATCAAAAAAGTTGTCATATGTAATTCCATTCTCAATCTCCTCATTTGTATCCAATTTTTTCAACTTGTCCATTATACCGGTTTTCTTCCGGAATGTACAGCCTTTACACCTTTCTATCCATATTGTATGATAAAATCAACCCAGGAGAAGAGGAGACAACACTATGAGAATCCTGATCGCAGAAGACGAAAAAGATCTGAACCACATTCTTGTACAAAAGCTTACACAGGACGGATACAGCGTAGACAGCTGCTATGACGGACAGGAGGCTATGGATATTCTGACCTATACAAAATATGATGCTGTTATTCTGGATATTATGATGCCAAAAGCTGATGGATTTGCTGTTCTATCTTTCATCCGACAAAGGAATGATGACACACCTGTTCTGTTTCTGACTGCAAAGGATTCCATTTCTGACCGGGTCAAGGGACTTGATAGTGGAGCGAATGATTATCTGATCAAACCATTTTCGCTGGAAGAGCTCTGTGCCCGCCTGCGTTCCATGCTGCGTACTTCTCATGGTCAGATCTCAAACACTCTTTCCGTTGGAGATCTGACTTTGGACTGCTCCACACACCAGGTTGCCCGTGCGGGCAAAGAGATCACTCTTTCTTCAAAGGAATATGCACTGCTGGAATACCTTATGCGCAATCAGGGACTGATTCTTTCCCGGGAAAAAATTGAAAATCATATCTGGAATTTCGATTACGAAGGTGGGACGAATGTGGTTGATGTCTATATCAGTTATCTTCGAAGAAAAATTGACTCCGGACATGAGCGACACCTGATCCATACTGTCAGAGGACGCGGCTATGTCCTCCGGGAGGATACTGATTCATGAAAAAATGGTCAATTCGCACGAAAATCACTTTGCTCTTCACAGTTGCCCTGACACTGATGGCTACGCTTTCCTGTCTCATCGTTTTTTCTGTCAGCCACCAGGTCATTCAAAAGACTGTTCGTGATAACCTGATTGAAAATGTAGAGCGAAATGTAGATGAAATAGAATATTATGAGACATTGGATGAAATCCAACCGGATCCTGATTTTACTAATCATGTGGATCTGTTGTTTCCCTATAAATCAGGATTTCTGGAAGTTGATGATGATTTTTTAAAACAGATCAATGGTGTATTCACATCTCTCTACAACCAGGATCAGGAACTGATCTACGGCGAGAATCCCATTGCTGTTGCCAGTCACTCTGTTGAATTCAAGAATTCTGTAATACAAACGGTCAATGCAGATCATACAAAATATTATATTTTTGACCGGATGTTAAAAACAGGTTCCCAGGATCTATGGCTTCGCGGAGTCGTATCAAAAGATCAAGGTCATGCCGAACTCTCATCCATTACCAGACTGTCACTGATCCTTATGCCGTTGCTGATCCTTCTATCTGTTCTCATCAGTTATCTTTTTTCCGGACAGATTCTAAAACCTATCCGACAGATTTCAGATACTGCACTTCATATTTCCACTGGAAATGACCTGAAGCAACGTATCGAACTGAACCGCGGCGAAGATGAACTCCATCAGCTTGCAGACCAGTTTAATCATATGTTCCAACGTCTGGACCAGGCATTCGAGACCGAACAACAATTTACCTCTGATGCTTCCCATGAGCTTCGGACTCCTATGTCTGTAATTCTCGCTCAATGCGAGCTATCTCTGAGTGATCCTGAGACTTCTGTATCCAGCCGCACTGCATTCCTGACTATTCAGCGTCAGGGAAAACGTATGTCCCGGCTGATTAATGACATGCTGGATTATACCCGTCTGGAAATGCGCCCGGACCGGTATCCGAAGCAAAATGTAGATCTGTCAGCACTGACTACCTCTCTCTGCGATGATATGGCATTGATCCGTCAGCAAGGAATACAGTTAACTGCAGATATCCAGCCTGAGATCAATATTTATGGTAATCCCCAGTTGCTCAGTCGTCTTGTGACCAATCTGATCTCCAATGCATACAGGTACGGAAAAGAAAACGGCCATATCCTGGTTCGTTTGCATTCGAATGACACCGGTGCATCTGAACGCAGATCGCTCTCTCTTTCTGTGGAAGATGACGGCATTGGCATTTCCAAAGAAGAGCAGAAACATATTTTCCAGCGTTTTTATCAGGTTGATCCATCCCGCTCCGGAGCAGGCACCGGTCTTGGTCTGTCCATGGTTCAACAGATCGCCGAATTTCATAATGGAACAGTAACTGTAAAGAGCGCTCCTGGCGATGGAAGTATTTTTACCGTTCTAATGTTTCTCTAATCTTTCTGTAGTATGCTGTTATTACAAACAAAACAAGCCCGGCGAACAGCTATTTACAGTTCCCGACAGAAAGGAGATCTTTATGTTACAGATCAGACAGTTTTTTAATACTCGAAAGCGAGCACTTACCTCTTCTGCAGTTGCTGTCGCTATTCTTGCCCTGGCAGGTACCGGCACTGCTTTTGCCACAGAGACCGTTGCACGAAATACTTCCATTGGTTCCGGAAATGCACAGAATTTCGCATTTGCCGATGCCGGTGTTGATCCAACTTCCGCCACAGGTATTCGCACTGAATTTGATTTTGAGCAGGGACAATTCATCTATGAAGTCGAGTTTCTTGCTAATGGAACAGAATACGAATATTGGATCAAGGCTTCCGATGGAAGTATCGTAAAAAAAGAGCAGGATCTGATTGATCCAACGATCTCTTCAGCTCAAAAAACAACAACACCATCGACACCACAGGACACACAGCAATCTACCCCAGCTCAGACTCAGCAATCTGTCCCAGCTCAGGCTCAGCAATCTACTCCTGCTCAGACTCAGCAGTCTACTCCTGCTCAGACTCAGCAATCTGCCCCAGCTCAGGCTCAGCAATCTGCCCCAGCTCAGGCTCAGCAATCTGCCTCTGTTCAGACCCAGCAATCTGCTCCAGCTCAGGCTCAGCAGATCAGTATCGACACTGCAAAGGCAACCGCTGTCAGCCATGCGGGCTTTCAGACAGCTGATGTCACTTTCTCCAAGGCGAAGCTGGATCATGAGGATGGCCGTACCATCTATGAAATTGAATTTTTCAATAATCATGTGGAATATGAATATGAGATTGATGCCATAACCGGATCCGTCCTGAAATCTGATTCAGACTATGATGATTATGATGATTACGACGATTACAACGATCATGATGATCATGATGATTACGATGATTACGACGATTACGACGATCATGATGATTACGATGATTACGATGATTACGATGATTGATTTTACAGTTCGTTTCGTAGTATAATTTAGACAGCTATATAGAAAAAACTTCTATATAGCTGTCATTTTTATGTTATCACACAGGAGGGTATGATATTGGAAAAATCAACTGTCTATTTTACTAACTTCCGATGTCCGGTAGGCACCAGCCAGATTGACAAGCTGAAAAAGCTCTGCATTGCTGCCGGTATCCGCAATATTGACATGGATGGAAAGTTCGTAGCTATCAAAATGCATTTCGGTGAGCTGGGCAATCTGGCCTTCCTGCGCCCCAACTATGCAAAAGCAGTGGCAGATCTATGTAAGGAACAGGGGGGACTGCCGTTCCTGACTGACTGTAATACACTATATCCGGGCAGCCGCAAGAATGCACTGGAACACCTGGATTGTGCGAACCTGAACGGATTCAACACCATCAGCACTGGCTGTCAGATTCTGATCGGCGATGGACTTCGCGGAACAGACGAGATCGAAGTTCCCGTTGTAAACGGTGAATATTGTAAAACCGCAAAGATCGGCCGCGCTATCATGGATGCAGATATCTTCATCAGTCTGACCCATTTCAAAGGTCACGAAGCTACCGGTTTTGGTGGTACAGTTAAGAATATTGGTATGGGCTGTGGAAGTCGTGCCGGTAAAATGGAACAGCACAAGAGCGGAAAACCGGCTATTGATGAAAATCTGTGCCGTGGCTGCAAACGCTGTGCCAAAGAATGCGGAAGTGATGCTATCTCTTATCCGAATAAAAAAGCCGTTATTGATTATGATAAATGCAAAGGCTGTGGCCGTTGTATTGGAGCCTGCAGCTTTGACGCAGTCTACAATCCGAATGACAGCGCTAACGAGCTTCTGGACCGCAAGATGGCAGAATATGCACAGGCTGTCTGTCACGACCGTCCTTGCTTCCATATCTCTCTGGTTCAGGACATCAGCCCTAACTGTGACTGTCACGGTGAAAATGACGCGCCGATCCTGCCGGATATCGGAATGTTCGCAAGCTTTGACCCGATCGCGCTGGATCAGGCCTGTGCTGATGCCTGCCTGAAGGCAACTCCAATCGCCAACAGCCAGCTCGGCGAAAATCTGGCAAAACCCGGCTGGGTCTGCCACCACAATCATTTCAAGGATTCCAATCCGAATGTAGAGTGGGAAGCTACCCTGGATCAGGGTGAGAAGATCGGCCTTGGAAGCCGTTCCTATGAATTGAAAGAGATCTGATAAAAAAGCGCTGGTATCATTAAATAATGATGTCTACCCTTTTTTTGAATTTATCAAGTAAAGCGTGTAAATTTTATGGTGGCCGAATTATCGACCACCATAAATCGCTTCGTGAATTCACCAGCTGTTCCGGATATAATCACTCAGGATTCCGAGAGATCATCAAATGGTGCCAACCTCGCACCACAGCTAATCAGAATTGATTTCGCTGTCTTTCCAGTAACAAAATGTCAATAGTTTTTTAATCACTTTTTTCTAAAAATGGGCAAAAAATAGAGCATATAGATTTCTCTATACACTCTACTTATAGTAATTTCCTTTTCTTCTCAATTATCAGTCATCTGAAAGTTGATTTTTTATTATCGTGGCTTACATCCATTCGTGCAATATTCTGTTCAATTTTTCCATATCAAGAGGTTTCGCAATATGTTCATTCATTCCTGCACTCTTTGCAAGTATCACATCCTCCGTAAATGCATTTGCCGTCATTGCAACGATTGGCAACAGCTCACCTTTGTGTTTAGGCAGGGAACGGATAGCTGTAGCCGCCTCATACCCATTCATAATCGGCATCTGCACATCCATAAAGACCAAATCATAATATCCATTTGGATGATCTGCTACCTTATCTACAGCTTCTTTTCCATTTACAGCCGTTTCAATCTCAGCACCTGTCATACCTATGATCTCAGCTGCAACTTCTCTGTTCAGTTCATTATCTTCCACCAAAAGGATTTTCTTTCCTGTATAATCACTTGCAGCGATATTTTTCAGGTAATCTCTTGCATCCTGACTCGGCTTTCCGGATATTATATTTTGCAGTGCAGCGGTAAGTCTTGAGCGGAACAACGGTTTTGAAATGAATTCATCTACCCCTGCTGCTTTGGCTTCTTCTTCGATTTTTGTATAATCATAGGACGTCAGAACAATGACAGAAACATCAGGTCCTATCTTTTGGCGTATCTGCCTTGTTGTTTCAATTCCATCCATTCCCGGCATCTGCCAGTCAATAATATATACAAAATAATCATTGCCATTCTCATGACGTTTCACCGCACGCTCTACTGCCTCTTTTCCTGACAGTACCCACTCTCCGTCGATTCCAATCTCATTAAGAATAGCCACTGTTCCTTCACAGCATGTCTTATCATCATCCACAACCAGCACGGGCAAGTTGACCAGTTCATCAATAGTCTCTGACTTTTCATCCCGCAGACGAAGGAAAATAGTAACGGTAAATCTGCTTCCCTTTCCCAGCTTGCTTTCTACCTTAATGTTTCCATTCATCATATTGACGATATTTCTTGTGATTGCCATTCCCAAACCGGTTCCTTGGATTTCGCTGATGCGTTTATCATCTTCACGAGTAAACGGGTCAAACATAACCTTTTGAAATTCCTCGCTCATTCCCATACCGTTGTCTTGAATCACAAACTCATAGCATCCTATATCCAGGGAAGTGGTTGGCTTTTCCGTAATAGAAAACAGTATATTGCCTCCATCTGGGGTATATTTGATGGCATTACTCATAATATTGGTAAATATCTGTTGTACTCTTAAACTGTCTCCTCTTACATATTCATGTTCAATTTTGTTGAGCTGTACTTCAAAATTATGATGGTGAGCATCAATCTCGGAACGTGTCATTGCAAGCAAGTTATCTACCAGTTCAGCCAGATTAAAGTCTTCTTCCGTCAGTTCGATCTTTCCATTTTCAATGCGTGACATATCCAGTACTTCATTAATCAAACCAAGCAGATGACGGCTCGACTTGGTTATTTTTCCAAGGCAATCGATCACACGATCCGGATGATCAATATTTGCCCCGGCAATGGCTGTCATACCAACGATTGCATTCATCGGAGTCCGAATATCATGAGACATATTTGATAAAAACTCTGTCTTTGACCTGTTTGCCTTGTTAGCCGCTTCATAAGCTTCCTTCAAAGCAATCCTCGATTCTATCTCCGCAAGTTTTTCCTGAGTGGTATCCTGTGCGATCAACAGCACCTTTTCAAGTACTCCGTCTTTCCAAGACAAAGGAATGAAAGCCATGCTCTTAAAATGCTTTTCATCTTCCGTACAATATTCCAGCTTATAAATATCATCCATGCTTCTAATCATGCCACGGATATGATCTGCTGAAATCACTTTGTCAATCGTTTCATCCTTTGCCACCACTTTATAGCGGGATGCAATCCTCCTGATCAGGTCATGATATGTTCCGTAAGCATCGTATGGTGGCTTTTTTCCGTGCAGACTATAAAACTTATAAGTATCATCTTCCAGATTGCACATAGCAAAACGATTGACCAGACGCATTGTTCCCTGAAGAAGCAGATCCATCGCATCATTCTTACGTGTCAGCTCCAATATGTTTTCCATTTCTTTTCTGGCTTCTGTAATATCCCGGACGAAGATCATTGCATAGCGTGAACCGTCATTTTCTTCTCCTCTCATAAGGACGTTGCGAACCCAACATTCCTCACCTTTTATCCGTATTCTGCATTCAAGAGTGATTTCTTTTGAACCTTCACTCAGTTTTTCAACAATAAAATTACGGTTGTAAAAATGAGAAACCGCTTCCTTGTCCTCATCAACAACATAATTATCCAGGTATGCCTGAATCAGTTCATCCCATGTATGGCTCTTTTCAAAAATCTCCAGAAGGGAATCCTCTACTTTTAGTGACTCAAAAGAATTATCCTTTAGATTTACATAATACTCGCAGATATTTCCCTCTGTATAGGCGCGATGAAATGCCTCATTTCTCTGTGCTTTCATCTCGCTCTGCTTTCTCTTGTCAATATTTATGAATGTACCGACAATAAGACGTACTGTTCCGTCCAGACGTCTGGTTGTCTCGGCATTTGCCCGGAACCATTGATAGGAACCATCTTTCATCTTCAAGCGGTATTCACAGTCATATTTCACACTATCTGTTTTGTCTTGAATTGCTTGCTCTAACAGTGTAAGTGTTGCTTTCTTGTCTTCTGGATGTAACAAATCTGACCACGATTCCAGTTTATTTGGGAAATCAAGAATGTCATGATACCCAAGCATCGTGCGAAACTCATGACTCCAGTACACTTCCTTAATATTTCCGCTTTTGTCACAATCAAAACGCCACATCGCAGAATGGATCACGTTATTGATCAGTTTCAGATTCTGCTGCATCCAGGCAATCTGAACAGACAATACCCATACCTGCTTTCCATCATCTGCTATGGCATCTTTCTTGCACATACGGACAAATACAGGTGTGCCATCGCTCATCAGCATCTGTCCTTCCCCACACCCTTGAAGACACTGGAACCTGTCATATTCAAGAAAGGTCTGGTTTTCTCCATAGAAAAGATTTCTCAGAGAACCTGATGTTTTCTTTTGAAATTCTTCAAACGTATATCCCAGATTCTTCAATATGTGTGAACTGACCTGTGTAATTGTAAGATTTTCATCATAATATCCTGTCATGAATCCAACAATATTCAGTTCGCTCACTGCATCCTGTACGATTTTTTGACAGTTTTCATTTAACTTTGTATTATCCAGTGAAAAGATATTATTTTCACTTTGCTTTTCTTTATTGAACATTTTCATTCTCCGTATATTCTAAATCCAACAGGGATGTAAGTACTTCCATTAGTTTATTTATATCAAAAGGCTTTGAAAGATGAGCATTCATTCCTGCTTCAGCACAATGTTCTTCATCACTCTTAAAGGCATTGGCAGTTACAGCAACAATCGGAATTTCAGCACCTTCTGCATCCATCTGGCGAATATGCTTTGTAGCATCTATTCCATCCATGACGGGCATCTGCATATCCATGAGAATTGCGTCATATGTTTTTGGCGCTGCTCTGTGAAATTTATCTACACAAATCTTGCCATTTTCTGCCCTTTCACATGTGATTCCATACATTCCAAGCAATTCCTGTTCCACTTCATAGTTTAAATCATTATCTTCTGCCACCAGCAGATGTATCCTTTTAAGCTTATTAAACTTTTTTTCTGGTTTAGCTGATATTTTTTCTTTCGCTTCTTTTATATATTCAACATCAAATGAGACAGTAAAGACTGTACCCTCTCCAACAGCACTTTTCGCTGTAATAGTTCCCCCCATAAGTACTGTTAGTTCCTTTACCACAGAGAGTCCCAATCCGCTTCCTCTAACCTGATTCACTCTGGTATCCACAGCCCTTGAAAAACGATCATACATTTTCTCCATGTATTCCTTCGTCATTCCTATTCCGTTATCCTGAATGACAGATACCAGACGAATGTAACCTTTTCTGTCACTCTTCTCCTGTTTTACTTCAAAAACAATCTGACCGCCATCTGGCGTATACTTTATCGCATTTGAAAGAAGGTTCATGTAAATTTGTTTCAGGCGGAGTTCATCCAGAATGATTCTGTCATATTCTATATTTTTCAGTCTGCATGAGATTTGCTGGTGCTTATCCGGCATCACTTCCTGTATGGTATCCCGGAACTGTGAAAACACCTCAGACACACTCATTTCCTCCATCAAAATATTTAGTTTTCCTTTTTCGATTCGGCTTAAATCCAATACATCGTTAACAATCTGTTGAAGATAGTTGCTTGCAATATCAATCTGATCCAGACCATGACGCACTTTTTCTTTATTGTCGATATTTTCTCTTGCAATTTTCGTAAATCCACGAACTGCATTCATCGGTGTCCGTATGTCGTGAGAAATCTGTGACAGAAAATCAGTTTTTGCTTCGCTTTCTCTTTTTGCACGTTCTGCCATTAGTGCAAGGCTTTCTTCTCTGCGTTTTGTTTCGCTGATTATGCGTGTCACATACAGAACATGAATTGCCCTGCCTTCTTCATTCCTTATTTTTACAATAAAACGTGCTAAATGCCAGTTTCCGTCTTTTGCCTTATACTCTAATGCCGTTGTATCATCATTCTTCAATCTGTCCGCAAGAGTAGACAAATCGAAGAATTTTAAAACCATATCGTAATGTTCCTGACAAACAAAATTATCACAGATTTCCTTCATTTTTTCTGAAGCAAGTCCGACTTTTCCTGTCAAACGATGAATTTCCTGTTCTGCTGATATTTCTTCATACTGATCATTCTCAAGAACAATTCGATACAAAGAAAAATATATTTTCCCAATGGCAGAAACAATACTGTTGCTGATTCTTGATTCTTCCAAGGTTTTTTCTAAAGTCTTCTGTATTTTCTGTTCCTGCTTTATAATATCATCTACATAACGAAACGCTACCATGATACCAAAACTATTCTGGTCTGTTCCGTTTGCCCGAATCGCATGTACTTCAAAATTTTTATGCGTTTTACTATTCGGAAGACTTCTGTAACGAAACGACACCCGTTCTTCTTTCAAAAGTTCTTCTTTTAAAGCATATGTTTCCAGTCTTGCCAGAAAATAATCTCTGTCTTCTTCAATCACATAACTCTCTGCATATGCTTTTAACATTGGCATATATGCAATCATCGTTTTATTGGAGGCTTTTATAAAATTTGCAGCATTTGCACCTGAATCAACCTTTATTACTTCCCCAACACCTGCATCTAAATCTACATAATATACAGATGTATACTCCTGACAGAGCGTGTCGAGAAACATGTTTTTGTGCTCCAGTTCTTTGGTTTTTTGTTTAAGATCCTGTTCTACAAGTGTATTAACCAATGCACTGCCAAGATGTGCTCCGATCAGTTCAAGGAAAAATATAAAATTTTCGTTTTCCTGGATATATGGATTGTCCAGCCCTAAAAAAACAGTCAAGTAGGAGCCATGAAAAAGCGGTAAAACAACCACTGACTTTATCGCCTTCATTTTTAAAAGTTCATATTCCAAAGGCATAGTGTGGCATATGTCCTCTATATTGTTTACGACAACGCTTTCTCCTTGCCTGAACTTTTTCACCCAACATGGCATTTCTTCAAATTTCACATCCTGAAGATTATCTCTTTGAGCTGTAATTCCATCTGCACACCACTCATAGGTATTTGTAAATGTCTCTGGCGTATGAACCGTTTCAAAAAGATAAGCTCGATCTGCATTTCCATAATTGCCGAGAACTTCAAGAAGTTTCTGAATTCCTGCTCCAATACTCTCTCTATTATTGGCTTTGTCAATTTCTTTTAAAATCCGCAGAATAGCTCCTTCTCCTGCAAGGATACTGTAGTTCTGCCTGTCAGTCTCCTTTTTTATCATCTTTAATCTCCATTATCTTTTTTACTTAATCTTTCTATTTCTTTTCTCTGTTATTCTATTCAGATAAGCTAAACCATAATAAAAAGCAAAGAAACTACTACTAATTAACCATAGTATCCCTTTGCTATTTCATATGCAACTGGCTGCCATTTTACAGGCCCTATAGCTTTGCGTCACAGACTTTCATCTGTTTTGCTAAAATATATATTTTCTTTTGGAAGCACAATTCGTTTTATTATACCCCACACAAAAGCGTGTCAATTTGCATTTCACACAATAAGTTCATATAAATAGCAAATCCAACATATTCTCATTCTTTAAATTGTTTAAATGGCACAAAAAGGTACAATCCAAAATATCATTTTTGAACTGTTCCTTATTTTTTTAATCCTCTGAGCATTGCAAGCACGACTTCCTGTTCATCAGCACTTAGATCTTTCCATATCTCCAAAACTTCTGTTTGTGTTTCTGCCATATCTTTCATGTCTTCTTCGCAAAAGAATTGTGATAGCGTCACATCTAATGCTGCACATATCTTCTCAAGTGTAATCAATGAAGGTAGACTTTCTGTTGCAATGATCCTTCCCAGTGAAAACTGGGAAATTCCGGACAACTGGGACAATCTGTATTTGCTGATACCACTCTTCTTACACAATTCAGCAATATATCCGCAACATACTTCTCCAATCGCAAGCAAATACACCTCTTTTCGTCATCACATGTCATTATTTTAACTGTAATCACGAAAAAATATTAGACCACTTATCAACAAGTATTTAATTGCGTTTTTAGAAGCATTCCGATTAAAAATAAAAACCAGCAAAATGGTTTCGTTTGATTTTCTATTAAGTTGACTGCTATATTTTACTATGTCATCCTGCTTTTGTCTAATTCATTTTCAGATACAAGTACTATTTTTTAAACAACCTTCCGGCTTACCTCCGTTTTCAGCATCCGGTTAATCTTCTCCTGCATGGATTCTTTCGCATTCTCATTAAAGTGATAACGGACAACATATACCGTCTGTCCGATTTTCTTTGTAAATGTGTGTTCCTGTGTCTTTGTATTCATCATTTTTTCCATAATCATTCCTGTTCCTTTCTTCAATGTGCCCGACAGAGAGAGGTTCGTATTGTCTCTGCCGGGGGATATCTGTAAACTGTCAACATAATTGTCAACATGGGGGTTCAAACTTTTTATGGGATGTTTTTTTCTATTTTCCAAATACATTCGTGAATTACTTGGCAACTGAGTTACCAGAGCATCTGAATCAAGGCGGGATACCGCCTTTTTTCAGGGTGCATCCATGACACCACTACTGCCTGCTCTTTAGAGCTATACAGCTACTTTTATTATTTCCGGTGTTTTCAGTCCGGTTACGGACAATTCTTTTTTTACTCCGGATACGGAATGATATTTTCTCAGGATATTATATGCCCCTACCGCATCTGCGTTATAGACTCTGTTTCCATCCCTATATAATCCTCTCTCTTTCCGGTTGGACGGTTCTGCATATCTTTTCCCCACTTCCGGTGACAGCGGGCTGCACTGGCTGGTATAACTTTCTTCCTGCTTTACGAAACGGATCCCATACCTTTTCAGCTTATATTCCAGCATGATATAGATCCTGTTATACGGCAGACTGTGAAACTTCTGGTTTGTCCTGTGTCC
>ENA-USUG01005799-USUG01005799.1-human-gut-metagenome-genome-assembly--contig:-NODE-5799-length-13652-cov-3.975691_pt1 | contig 13652 bp, 11 predicted proteins | sample MGYA00250059_ERZ773394 | MGnify/ENA primary metagenome ERZ773394 (study PRJEB29103, sample SAMN06111957) | human gut metagenome | biome: human gut; feature: ankylosing spondylitis patient; material... | reverse complement strand
GATGGTTCTGATATTAACATCCCTTTCATGGATGATGATACTAAGATTACATACAACGACCGCGGCATTCCCTGTTGCCAGTATCATATTAATGCCTTATACGATTGTCTGAATCATACTTTTCTAGACTGGAGTATTGATACTGCAACAAAAAAACAGGAAAGTGATATCAATGACTGGGAAACGACAGACATGCTAAAAAGTGAATTTCCAGAGCTGATCCCATGCTATGGAAGATTGTTAAACAAGCGGAAAAAAGATCCGCGTATGGCATATAAAAAGGGCAATGTAAAGCTTTTGCAGGAAAACAATCTCAATGCGAAGTTTTACCTGGAGTATCTGGAGCAGGAATTTGGTATCCGTTGTTTTGAGTGGGAAAGCTGCGGCTATGCGCAGAAATTCCCGGAACCGGCTGCCGGCCGGAGTGTGGAACATCATCTGCATCTGCCGTTTTACCAGACGAATACCTCGCAATACTGCACGTTGTATGCGGGGAGTGTGTTCGGGGACCGGGGCAGGCAGCAGCTTGTGACCGGCTGCGACCGGAGATGTGAATGGCAGACCTATCTGTATCCGCGCCATCTGGATATGGTGGGGCGTTATAATTCTTTGTTTGGAAAGGATCCTGAGATTCTCATGCGCACCGGGATCGCACCATATGATGCAGAAAAGACAAAGGAATTTTGCAGGGAAAATCAAGTAAAAAGGCTGGTGCTACCATGTTGGATGTAAGAATGAAAATTGTAGCGGGTCTTGGCTCTGTGGATGAATATATCCGTTTTTGCAAAGCAGGTGCAGATGAATTTTTTGCAGGGTATGTGCCTTATGAATGGAATAAAAAATATGGGACAGTCCTGCCTTTGAACCGACGGGAGGTTTTTTGCAGCAATGTACAGCTTGGCTCCCTTTCTGAGCTGGAAATCCTGGCAGGAATGATCCGAAAATATGACAAACCTGTGCATCTGACCTTCAATGCATTGTATTATATTCCGGAGCAGTACCCGGAAATCGCAGATATCATCCGCAGATGCATGAGCCTGGGATTTACCAGCTTTATTCTGGCAGATCCGGCATTGATGGAGTATCTGAATGAGCAGAAAATAATCTGTGAGATTCACCTGAGCGGTGAAATCGGTGAGGTGAACAGCCGAATGCTTTCTGTCTTTCGAAAGTATCCGGTTCAGCGCCTGATCTTTCACCGGAAGAATAGTTTTTCTGATATGGAAAGTGTGGTAAAGCATGGAAAGAATCCAGGAGATAAGGCGGGAAAACGCGAGAGGGTGATAACCGAATATGAAGCCTTTGTGATGAATGAGCTCTGTCATTTCAGCGGTGCATTCTGCAATTCCCTTCATTGTGATGAGCTTGGATATCTGTGTCGGGTGCCCTATCGTCTGGGACAGGAGGCGGATTGCCCTGAAAAACAGAAACGGTTTACCGAAGAGATTCCGGAGCGGCTGCCCTACGATGAGGAGGGCTACCTCTGCGGTGCCACCGGCTGCGGACTCTGCGCCCTGTATCAGCTTCAGAGGGCAGGGATTACCCATTTAAAATTAGTTGGCCGTGGAAATTATACGGATTTCATGGAGCGCGATATCAGAAATCTGCGAAAAGCCCTGAAAATTCTGAAGCAGTATGATTCAGAAGAAATGTATCAGAAAATAATGAAGCAGACCCTGTTCTCAAAAGGATGCAGCGGAAACTGTTATTACCGGGAGAGCGTGGCTCACAGATAAATTTTGATCTCTTTGGCGTTAGGCACATTGTGAAAGAGATGTCAAGTCTTGAATGAGAATAATCTCTGCTATATAATGAGAATCCAATAAGAATAATATGCAGAAACTGGAAATCAAACTGCAAATCTAATGAACAGGTGAGGAATATGAACAGAAAGAATTTTGAAACAGTATTAGAACAGTACATGGGACGTCTGGCCGGACTTGAGCAGGCAGATGACAGTGATCAGGTCTACAAATGGCGTGCTGTGGGCTGCTTTAAGCGGTTTTGGAATCTGGATGCGGCAGACTTTGCCGGTATGTTTGAAAAAGCCATGCGGGAGGCCGGCAATCTTCTGGATGATGCTGCCATGCAGCCGGTAGCAGGACTTCGGATGCTTCTTGCCCGGGAAGCTGAGGTTGAATATGTGCGTGAGTGCTTCCGTTTTTTATTCAGTGATGACGGCAGTGATCTTCAGAAACGCCAGGACCGTGCAGAGTTCTTTGCAGACAAGATCAATGAACGGGTTCGTTACTACGAGCGCGGAACGAAAAAATATTTACAGACCCGGGATCATGTGATCTATTACCTGAATCTGTGGAAGCCGGAGGAAAACTATATATTTGACGCAGTTTCCGCTGCAGGCTGGGCTGCCTGTGCTGAGTATGACGGTGATTTCAGCAGCAAGAATTTCTCGCTGGCCAGCTATTACCAGATGTGTGATGAGCTTCTCGATGCGATTCGTGAGAATGAGGAGCTGACTGGTCTTTACAGTGGGCTGTTTGAAGAAGAGCTGGATGGTTACGAGGATCAGCTTCATATTCTGGTTTACGATATCATGGACTGCGCAAGCCTGTACCGTTATTATGCAGGTATGGATATCCGTAAGATCCCATCCCGGGAGCGTACAAAGACAGCAGAAGCCAAGGCTGCTCAGGAGAAGCTGGCCCAGGAGATCGCATTAAAGGAGAAACGCCTGAAAGAATTGCAGGACAAGCCGGTCAGTCTGCCGGATGTTGTGGGAAAGCAGGTACGCCATAAGACTTATGGTGTCGGTGTAGTCCAGTCAAATGATAACGGAACCCTGCTGGTGCATTTTGAAAAAGCGGATAAGAAATTCAAATATCCGTCGGTATTTACCCAGGGCTTTCTGAGCTTTGCAGGTGAGGAGACCCAGACCGGAGAGATGGCAGAATTTGAGGCAGATCAAAAGAAAAAAGCTGCTTTGGAAAAAGAAATCACACAGCTGAAAAAATCACTGAAAAGTATTACGGTATAGAGTATGTGACAGAAAAACAAGGGCAGGTACCTGGAAAAATCAGGTGCCTGCCCTTTTGCGCTTATAGCAGTCCCAGGGCCAGCCGATCAGGCAGATCAGACCGAATGTGGCTGCAGTCAGGGCGAAGGTGGAAAGCCGGGTCGGCATCCATTCCATTGGTTTTAATTCCACGCCGGTGGTGCGGAGAATGAGCTCTACAAAGAAGTACAGGGCAAAGCTTTGAATGGAAAAAAGAAGCATGGAGCGGCGGCCGCAAAACTGCCAGAAACGGGAAAATGCACTGTTTGATATAGCCGGAAGTGAAGCCAGCTTTGCAGTAAGAAGCAGCGCGAAAATACCGGAAAAGGCAGCACCAAAATAGTAAGGCGGTGCGGTGTAACGACAGTCGCATAAGTTTACATATTCGCTGAGCTTCGGGCCGAAAAAGAAGCTTAAGACCACGAAAAACGGGATCAGAAATCCGGTGTATGGCATCATCTTTTCCAGAAGTTTTGTCCGGTTTGTATAGTATCCGGCAATCAGAAATACAGCTGCACAAAGGGCAGAATCCAGTTTCCATGGAAGCCGTTCCATGACCGGGATCAGAGGATCTGCAAGGCGGATGCAGGTTCCGGCCAGCATCAGGGCAGTCAGGGCATAACATCGAGTGACGATATGTTTCCGGTCAAAAATACGCAGCCAGACCAGTGCATAAAGACCAGCGAAAAACAGTGCCGGCAAAAACCACAGCTGGCCGGTGTAGATCTGTTGGGGCTGCCCATAATAGAAAATCCATTTCAGAATGTGTTTCCATCCGTATTCGCTGATAGCCTGATGATAATAGGGCCGGATGGTGCAGACAGCCAACGCAGTCAGGGTGATCGCAAAATAGGGAAAGATGAGCGTCCGCCCTCTCTTTTTTATGTAATCCAGACAGGATGGATATTTTTCCGGACGGAAGGTCATGCCGGAGAGAAAGAAAAAGGCTGGCATGTGGAATGCGTAAATCCACCGGAATATGGTGTGGTGCATGGTCACAACGTGGCCCAGCACCACCAGAAACAGGGCGAAGCCCTTGGCAATATCAATGTCACTTCTTCGATTCATACTCATTGGTAAATCCCCTTATGTTTACTCATGTGATGCAGGACGCGCGCAGCTGTCCCGTTCGATCAGCTGATGTGGTACCAGGATCTTGGTGGCAGGAAGTCCCGGATTTTCAATATGGCTGATCATCTGTGCGGCGGCTTCCATGCCAAGCTGGCAGGAGTTGATGTCGATGGAAGTCAGCTGGGGGGAGGTGAGACGCGCAAACAGTGAATTATTAAAAGAAAGAATGGAAAGATCAGCCGGGATCGAAAGTCCGGTTTCCGTGCAGATGCGTTCCAGGGTCAGTGCAAGGATATCATCGCTGACAACAATGGCAGTCGGCCGGCTGGCAGACCGGAGCAGCGCATGTACCGGTGTGTCTTCCCCGGCAGTAATGGAGGGGAGCTCTACGCAGTATTCCGGTTTTGGCACAATGCCATGGCGGGTCAGTGCCAGCTGGTAGCCGTTTCGGCGGTCGGCCGAAAAAACGAGACTGTTATCTACGCCAAGGTAGGCGATTTTCCGGTGTCCGAGCTGATACAGGTATTCGGTCGCCTCATCTCCTGCCAGCAGATTATCATTATCAATGTAAATGGTCTGGTTGGCGTACTGACAGGCTTTCCCAATCAGAACATAGGGGAGTTTTTCCCGGTGCAGATATTCGATCACGGGATCATTCTGCCTGGAATAGAGCAGGATAAAGCCGTCTGCCTGCCCGATGCGGGACATGGACCGGACAGCATCCAACACTTCATCCTCATCCTGACCGGTTACGATGGTGCTGATATAATGCTGCTGGTTGCAGACCTGGCTGATGCCGCGGATCGCTTCCAGATAAAAGGAGTTTTCATAGACCTCACGGGCAGATACCGGAAGGATAATGCCGATGGTGCGTGTGTTTCGGGAGGCCAGATTGCTGGCCTGGAAATTTGGTTCATAGCCCAGCTCCTTCATGGCATTTCTTACTTTGCGTTTTGTTTCTTCGCTGATGGAAGGACTGTTTTTACAGGTGCGGGAAACCGTAGAGGCAGATACACCAGCCAGTGCGGCTACATCCTTGATTGTCACGGACATGATTCCAGCTTCCTTTCTACTTTTATAAAATATGGAACCGGATGGTTCGTCTGTTTTTTCTTAATTTTACGGGATTGCGGAAAAAAAGTCAATGTCAGTGCGCAAATTCATGCAAAAATTGCATAGAATTTTGCTTGAGGATGCATGGACAATACGCACAAAAACGGCGCTGAAAAGTTGTGAAAAGTGGAGAAAGCACGCCAAAAACAAAAAATAGATTGCAAGCACTGTGCAAAACAATTATAGTTAATGCAAACGGTTGCATTAGTTGCGCAAACAATCTTACAAGTATAGGACAGCACAGGGGCGCAGGACCGGTCAGAAAAAACATGAGGGGGATATTTTTATGAAGTGCAGCAAGATTCTTTCTCCGATGACAGGAGAGGCTGTGGGACTTGGCGAGGTTCCGGATCCGGTATTTTCCCAGAAAATTGTTGGGGATGGCATGGCAGTGATCCCGTCCGAGGGAAAACTGCTCAGTCCGGTGGACGGCGAGATCATTTCCGTGGCGGACACAAAGCATGCGTATGGCCTGCGTACGGCAGAAGGCCTGGAGCTTTTGATCCATGTGGGTCTGGAGACGGTACATTTAAATGGGGAATGCTTTCAGGTTTTTGTAAAGCCAGGTGACAAGGTCAAGGCCGGGGACCTTCTGGCCGAGGTGGATCTGGCTTATTTAAAGGAACGCGGGATCAATCCGATCACACCGGTTCTGGTATGCGGCGGTTTTCAGGGGCAGCAGTTAAACGCTGCAGCAGGTCCGGTTCAGGCCGGTAAAACGGTACTGATGGAGCTGTCAGAGGTCACAGAGGCGACCGCAGACAACACAGAAAAAGCAGCGGTGGGCGCTGATGGGAAACCGGACAAAAAGCCGCATCTGAATTTTAACTTTGATTTTCTTCAGAAGCTTGGCAAGGTGCTGATGACGGTCATTGCGGTCATGCCGGCAGCAGGTCTTATGATCAGCCTTGGAAAGCTGGTTCAGATGGCGGGAGCAGATATGTCTGTGCTGATGACGGTTGGCAGTACGATGGAGAATATCGGCTGGGCCGTGATCAATAATCTTCATATTCTGTTTGCGGTAGCAATTGGCGGTTCCTGGGCCAAGGAACGGGCAGGCGGCGCGTTCGCGGCAATCATCACCTTTATCCTGATCAACCAGATCACCGGTTCCATTTTCGGGGTGACCTCCGCCATGCTCAGTGATCCGGAGGCCGTGACCCATACATTGTTTGGTCAGGAAATCCTGGTAAATGGATATTTTACTTCTGTGCTTGGCGCTCCGGCTCTGAATATGGGTGTGTTTGTGGGAATCATTTCCGGTTTTGCCGGAGGTGTGATCTATAACCGTTATTATAATTTCTGAAAGCTGCCGGATGCCCTGGCATTCTTTAACGGTAAACGGTTTGTGCCGATGGTCTGCATTGCCTGGTCTGTGATCATTTCCCTGATCCTGGCACTGGTATGGCCGGTTGTACAGTCCGGAATCAATGCCTTTGGTGTGTGGATCGCGAATTCTTCCTCCACATCTCCGATCCTGGCACCATTCATCTACGGAACGCTGGAGCGTCTGCTGCTGCCATTTGGTCTGCATCATATGCTGACCATTCCGATGAACTATACCTCCTTTGGCGGCACCTACACCATTGCTACCGGTGTGAACGCAGGAAGCCAGGTATTTGGCCAGGATCCGCTGTGGCTGGCATGGGCAACAGACCTGATCAACTTTAAGAATGCGGGCGATATGGATGCCTACACGCAGCTTCTTACCACGGTAACACCGGCCCGGTTCAAGGTAGGCCAGATGATCGGAGCTACAGGACTGCTGCTTGGTATCGCTCTGGCCATGTACCGTCGTGTTGATGCCGACAAGCGTCAGAATTACCGTTCCATGTTTGTTTCTACTGTTCTGGCCGTGTTCCTGACTGGTGTAACGGAACCGCTGGAGTTTATGTTTATGTTCTGCGCACTGCCGCTCTACGTGGTTTACGCCGTACTGCAGGGCTGTGCCTTTGCCATGGCCGGTGTGATCCACCTGCGTCTCCATTCCTTTGGAAACCTGGAATTCATCACCCGTATTCCGATGTCTTTAAAAGCAGGTCTGGGTGGCGATCTCATTAACTTTGTGATCTGCGTGGTGGTATTTTTCATAATCGGCTATGTGGTTGCGTATGCCATGATCGGAAAATTCCGTTTTGCAACTCCGGGACGCCTTGGCAATTATACTGATGAGACGGCGCCGGAGGATGGAGCACAGACGACAGACCACAGTGCAGCAGGCAGGAATGGAAACAGCCAGGCAGAACGCATCATCGCGCTGCTTGGGGGAAGAGAGAATATTGTGCTGGTAGATGCCTGCATGACACGCCTTCGCGTTACGGTTAAAGATATTTCCAAAGTGGCAGAGCTTCCGGAGTGGAAGTCAGAAGGGGCGCTGGGACTGATCAAAAAAGATCAGGGAATCCAGGCTGTTTACGGACCGAAGGCTGATGTGCTGAAGTCCGATATCAACGATATCCTGTAATAAAACAGCTGCAGACGATCCATGGAAATCCTGTGCGGCAGAAAAAAGGGGACAGAACATGAAACTGATCACATTGAATACACATAGTCTCATTGAGGAACATTACGAGGAAAAACTGCATGCATTTGCAGAGATGGTCCGGAAAGAAAAACCGGATATTCTGGCCCTGCAGGAGGTAAATCAGCTGGCTTGTGAGGAAATCTGGCCGGATGAGGAGCTGCCGGGATTTGTGCGCTGTCGTGGCTTTTTGCTTCCTGTGCGGAGAGGAAATCATGCGGGAAGGCTTGCAGAGCTTTTAAAGGATTCCGGGCTTTCCTATTCCTGGACCTGGATCTCGGCAAAGCTGGGCTATGACCGTTACGATGAAGGCATGGCTGTCTTCAGCTTATCGCCCATCGCGGATACGGACCAGCTTCAGATCAGCCGTTCCTCTGACTATCATTACTGGAAGACCAGAAAGACGCTTGGCATCTCTACGGAGGCAGATCCGGATATCTGGTTTTACACCGTTCATATGGGATGGTGGGATGATATAGAAGATCCGTTCACAGGACAGTGGGAACAGCTAAACCGCTGCCTGCTGGAAAAGGGCAGGCTGGAACGCGGGAAAAATGTCTGGCTTCTGGGAGATTTTAATAGCCCGTCCGCGGTGTCCGGTGAGGGATATGACTGCATCAGAAAGACCGGATGGCTGGACAGCTATTTACTGGCAGAAAAGAAGGATGACGGCGCGACCGTGGATCATGTGATCGATGGCTGGAGAGATAAGATGACAGAGGGGGAGAGCTGCCGTCTGGATTATATTTTCAGCCGGAATCCGGTCCGGATCCGTTCCAGCAGAGTGATCTGCAACGGAACGCTGTATCCGGTGGTATCCGATCATTTTGGTGTTATGATAAAACAATAAGGGAGTATTGAACATATGAACAGATCAGCAGGAATTTTACTGCCGCTCAGCAGTCTGCCGTCCAAATACGGCATCGGATGTTTTTCGAAAAGTGCTTATGAATTTGTGGACTGGCTGAAGGAGGCCGGACAGAGCTACTGGCAGATCCTTCCGCTGGGACCAACCAGCTACGGAGATTCTCCGTATCAGTCTTTCTCAACGTTTGCGGGCAATCCCTACTTTATCAGTCTGGAAGCACTGATCGAGGAAGGTGTTCTGACCGAAGAAGAATGCGATGCGGTAGATTTTGGCAGGAAAGAACGGGATATCGACTATGAAAAGCTTTATCTTGGCCGTTATCCGCTGCTTCGGAAAGCCTATGAGCGCAGCTGTATCCACGAAAATCAGGATTACCGGAACTTTGTTGCCGAAAATAACTGGTGGCTTTCGGATTATGCTCTTTTCATGGCAGTCAAGGACCGTTTTGACGGGGCAGCGTGGACCAGGTGGGCGGAGGATATCCGACTGCGCTGGGGCAATGCCATGGATTATTACCGCAGGGAGCTGTACTTCGATATTGAATTCCAGCAGTATCTGCAGTATCAGTTTTACCGCCAGTGGAACCAGCTGAAAACCTATGCCAATGAGCGGGGTATCCAGCTGATCGGAGATATTCCGATCTATGTATCCATGGACAGCGCGGATGCCTGGGCGCATCCGGAGCTGTTTCAGTTAGACAGAGACAATGTGCCCCTTGCGGTAGCCGGCTGTCCGCCGGATGGTTTCTCCGCAGACGGACAGCTCTGGGGAAATCCGCTGTACCGCTGGGACTATCACCGCGAGACCGGATATCAGTGGTGGATCTCAAGACTGGCCCATTGTTTCCGGCTTTACGATGTCGTGCGCATCGATCATTTCCGCGGCTTTGACGAGTATTATTCCATTCCTTACGGTGAAAATTCTGCCGTGAACGGACACTGGGAAAAGGGACCGGGCATTGATTTGTTCCGGAAAGTGGAGCAGGCTCTTGGCTGGAAGCAGGTCATTGCCGAGGATCTTGGGTATGTGACGGATTCGGTGCGCCGTCTGGTGCAGGAAAGCGGTTTTCCGGGCATGAAGGTGCTGGAATTTGCGTTTGATTCCAGGGATTCCGGCTGTGCCAACGACTATCTGCCGCACAACTATACAGAAAATTCCGTAGCCTACACGGGAACTCATGACAATGAGACCCTGGCCGGCTGGTGGAAGAGTATTACTCCGGAAGAACAGAAGATGGTACGGGATTATCTCTGCGACCAGTATACTCCGCAGTCGAAGCTTGGAAAATCCCTGATCGGCCTGATCCTCCGGAGCCGGTCAGCTCTCTGTGTGATCCCGATGCAGGATTATATGGGGCTGGACAACCGGAGCCGGATCAACAAGCCCTCCACGGTGGGAACCAACTGGAAATGGCGTCTGGCAGAGTCTGACCTGACAGAAGGCTTAAAGCAGGAAATCCGCAGCATGACCCTGCGCTATGGCCGGATGAACTGGTCCTGATTCCGTGTGCCGATTCAAGTCGAACGTCCGTGAGACTTGGCGCGTGATTCTGGTCAGCGAAGCTGACATATTCCTAACGGAAAACATTGGTTGAAAAAGAGGGGAAAAGCCTGTATAATTAGGTGCAGACCGTGAAGCAGCAGGAAAGAGGTTCACGGGAAAAGACAGGCGGATCGCAGAAACGACCATGTGAAACCGCAGACAGGAGCATATCATGAGTGAAGGAAAAGACAGACTGCTGGCGCAGATGAAAGATGCAGAGGGTGCAGTATATGTGCTGATATCTGGATTTACAAAGGAACCGTATGTAGAATGTGATAAAGAAACCTACGATGATAAAGTGTTTGTATATATGGAGGAAGAGGCTGCCAAGGCTAAGGCAGAGGCACTGAAGGAAGAGAAGATTCCGGTTGGAGCAGCAAAGATTCTTTCCGGCCATATGCTGTTGTTCTTTACCAACCTTTATACTATGGGAGTCAATGCACTGGAAATCCATTATGAGGATAAGGTGGATCTGCTCCAGATTGATGAATTCGCAAAGCGCAGAGAAGATCCGCAGCTGGAAGAAGGTAAGCAGTGGATCGAAAATCCGCAGCTTCATCTGACAGCCCTGTATTTTGCGCAGGAAGTGCGCAGACCGAAAGAGGTTCAGGATGAGAAGCGCATGGCGCAGCTCCAGGAGGAGATGGCCGCCGATTTTATGAAGAGCAGATTTATCTTTGCGCTTCAGCAGGATGGCAAGGGAACTCCGCTGGTTAAGCTGAATACCGGAGACAAATATCAGCTGGTATTCACTGATGCAGTGGAATTCAGCCGGTTCAACCGTAATAAGGCATTTAAGCCGGTCATTGTAGATGCGGCACAGCTGCCGAAGGTACTGGACAGAGAAGCAAAGGGCGTGGTGCTCAACATTATGGGTGTGAACCTTCCGCTTGCGGTAAACCGTCCGGCTCCGGCTCCGCAGGATCCGGCAGCAAGAGCACAGGCAGCTGCAGACCAGGCTATTGCAGCCGCAGCATCCGCAGCTCTTCAGCGGCAGGCAGCAGAAAAGAAAAACAGCGAAGAAGCATAAGGTTTGCTTTTTTACTAAAAACGTAAGAAAACCGTCAGGCGCATACGCTTGACGGTTTTTCTGACTGTCTCTATAATGGGAGTTACGATTGCTGTGAAAATGGATTTTGCCGGCCTGAATGAGGCTGGCGCAATGGAAGATACGCAGAACGCGTGTCAGGAGGATGAAATTATGAAAAAAAGCTGGAGTCGGAATGTGAAACGTATGGTGCTTGTTGCAGGCTTGACGCTTGCCCTGTCCTGCACAGCCTATGCAGATGAAACAACCTTTGTGGCCGGAACGTCGGTAAACGGGCTTGGCATCAGCAATATGACGGTAGAGCAGGCCACTCAGCATATTGCAGATTTTTATGCCAGCGATTATAAGCTTACCATAAAGGAAAAGGGCGGAAAAACAGAAGTGATCTCCGGACCGGAGATCGGGTATTCCGTGGGTCTGCCGGAGGGCTGCCTGCAGCAGATCCTGGATCAGCAGAATGCATCCGGACGGATTTCCGGACCGGATGCGGACAATAAGCACCGCGCGGACATGACCGGCAGTTTTGACAGCGCGGCGCTGGATGCAAAGATCGGAAGTCTGAATGCGATTGGCGGAAGCAGTATTGTCACAACGGCAGATGCCTATGTCTCCGGTTATCAGGAAGGCCAGCCCTTTACCATTGTTCCGGAAGTGCGGGGAAATAACGTAGACCGGGAAAAGACCGCGCAGGTTATCCGGGATGCGGCAGCAAGAGGAGAGACTGAGGTGGATCTCGAAGCAGCCGGCTGTTATTACACGCCGTCTGTGACAAAAGATGATGAAACCTTAAAAAATCTTTGCGATACCATGAACCGGTGCCGCGAGATGACGGTTACATACACCTTTGGCGAGCAGAGCGAGGTACTGGATCCTGCAACCATCTGCTCCTGGATCACAGGAAGCGCAGAAGGGCAGATCCAGCTGAATATGGATCAGGTGAATGCCTATGTACAGACTCTGGCATCGAAGTACGATACGGCCGGAACTGCACGTACCTTTCACACCGCTACTGGACGGGATGTCAGCGTGACAGGCCCGTTTGGCTGGAAGATTGACCAGGCAGGAGAGGCGCAGGCCCTTGCAGATGTAATCCGCGCCGCCCAGTCCCAGAGCCGGGAACCTGTCTATGCTTCCAGGGCAGTGGATCGCAGTGCGGCAGAATGGGGCAGTACCTATGTGGAGACAGATCTTACCGCGCAGCATGTCTATATGATAAAGGATGGCGCCGTAGTCTGGGATGCGCCTTGTGTGACAGGAAATGTTTCCAAGAATTATACAACGCCGCCGGGACTTTACAGCCTTACCTACAAGCAGCGTGACCGCATCCTGCGCGGGCAGAAGAAAGCAGACGGCAAGTATGAATATGAAACGCCGGTATCGTACTGGATGCCGTTCAATGGCGGAATCGGTTTTCACGATGCAAACTGGCGCAGTAAGTTTGGCGGAGCAATTTATCAGACCAGCGGAAGCCATGGCTGTGTCAATCTGCCGCCGGCCAAGGCAGCAGCCCTTTATGACCTGGTGTACACAGGGATTCCGGTAATCTGCTATAACTAAGCAGAGACAGCGGCCATCCGGCAGATGAAACGGCCGGATGGCACCAAGTGATATGATAGATAAAAGGAAAAGGAAGGATATGGAAACAGGAAATCAGCGGGAAGGCTATGGCCGCAGCCGCGGAAAGTGGAGCAGAAAGAAGGAGAGAGAAAAACAGAAGGAACAGCAGAGGGAACATCTGGATCTTTTGAATCCGGAAAAGGAAACTCCGGAAAAACAGGAAGAAAAGAACGCCGGCAGAAAAATTGCCGTAGCAGTCGGGGGAACAGTCCTGACGGCGGCTGTGGCTGCTGGCGCTGTTTATGTGGGAATGGGACAGAAATACAAGCGGGTATACTTCCCCAATACTACCATAAACGGTCTGGATGTATCCGGCCTGACCCCGGACGAGGTCAAAAAGCAGATCACGGATGAGACCAGCGGTTATACGATGATACTTCAGGAGCGGGGCGGGGAAAACGAAGCCATCCGGGGCAGCGACATTGATCTGCATCCGGAATTTGATGGAACACTGGAGAAAATCCTGGAGAATCAGAGTCCGCTTGCATGGGGCTTTCATATCGGCCGTTATGTGGATTATACCATTGATACCATGGCGGTTTTTGATGATACAAAGCTTTCGGCAGTGGTTTCCGGGCTGAAGTGTCTGACCCCGGAACGGGCCGCGGCACCACAGAACGCCTACATATCCAACTACATTTCCGGTACAGGATATGAGATTGTTCCGGAGGAGCAGGGGGCAAGCCCGGATCCGCAGCTGCTTTCCGATGCAGTAAAGAATGCGATTTTAAATTTTCAGGAGAATCTTTCTCTGGAGGATGCGCAGGTTTATCAGAAACCGCAGATTACAGATCGGAAGAGCACACGTCTGAACTCCAGTCACTAGCTTATCTCGTATGCCGTCTTCTGCTTGAAAAAA